>Ga0213828_1000035_pt1 | contig 260059 bp, 234 predicted proteins | sample MC6MC0897MG_FD_180664 | JGI IMG/M metagenome (GOLD analysis project Ga0213828, IMG submission 180664) | Enriched soil aggregate microbial communities from Iowa State University, Ames, United States - MC6-MC0897-MG | ecosystem: Environmental > Terrestrial > Soil > Unclassified | place: USA...
AGGAAGTGAAGGAAATCTGCCGGCGCTATGGCCAGCACTACAACAACGGCTCGCTGCCGCGGCAGTTCACCCAGGTGGTCTGGCGCATCCTGCGCCACGCGTTCCCGAGCAAGCCGCGCCGCCTGCCGATGCCGGACATCATGCCGGCACCGGCGTCGGCCAACGCCGGCTGAGTCTTCAGCCGGCCTTCGCCAGCAGCGCAGGCGAATCGCGATCCAGCCTGCGCAGGAACACCTGCATTTCCTTGCGGGCCTGCTGGTCGCCCTTGCTGCCGGCCACGCTGAGCCCGCGCTGCCACGCTTCGCGCGCCGCCTGCGGCTGGCCACCAGCCAGCCAGGCCTTGCCCAGCAGCTTCCACGCCGCCGAATAGTCCGGGTCCAGCACCACGCAGCGGCCCAGATGGGTGGCTGCGCGCACCGGGTCGCCGGCATCCAGCCAGCTCTTGCCCAGGCCAAAGCGCAGCAGTGCGCTGTCCTTGCCGGCGGCAAGCATCCTCTCCAGCGTTTCGATGTCCATCAGCGCACCTCCAGCAGGGTTTCCACCGGTCCCGCCTGGAAGCGGCCGCGATGGAACAGCAGTGGTGCACCGCCTGCTTCCTGCACATCGACAATGCGCCCGGCCAGCAACAGGTGATCGCCGACCGGCCACTGCGCGTGGCGGGTGCAGGTGAGATGGATCACGGCACCTGCGATACGCGGTGGCGCATCTTCGCCGTCGTCCAGCAAGGGCACATCGGTGAATCGATGGCGCACCTGCGGATCGGCGAATCGGCGCGCCAGGGCTTCCTGGCCAGCGCCGAGCACGCTGATCGCAAAGCGGGTGGCGCGCTGGAACGTGGACAGGCTCTGCGCATGCAGGGCGAGGTTCCACAGCACCAGTGGCGGCTGCAGCGAGATCGGCACGAACGAGTTGATGGTCAGACCCTGCGGTTTTCCCTGTGCGTCGCGGGCGCAGACGATCGCCACGCCAGTAGGGAAATGGCCGAGCAACCGCCGCAGCGCACGCGGCGGCAGGCTGACCGATGGCACCGGTGCCGGAGCGGGGAACACCCCCGCCCACGGCCCGGCGTATGCACCGGAGTCCGCGTTCATGCGGCCCTGGCCTGGCGGTAGCGCCGGCCGACCTCGGCCCAGTTGATGAGGTTGAAGAACGCGCCGATGTAGTCCGGGCGACGGTTCTGGTAATGCAGATAGTACGCGTGCTCCCAGACATCCAGGGCAAGGATCGGGGTATTGCCGGAGGCGCCAGCCGATGCGCCCATCAGCGGGCTGTCCTGGTTGGCGGTGCTCTCGACCTGCAGGCGGCCATCGCGATCGACGGTCAGCCACGCCCAGCCACTGCCGAACCGGGTCTGCGCGGCCTTGCTGAAGGTTTCCTTGAAGGCGTCGTAGCCACCGAGGTCGCGATCGATGGCCGCGGCAAGCTGGTCATCGGCGGTGCCGCCATTGGCGCTGAGCACGGTCCAGAACAGGCTGTGGTTGGCGTGGCCGCCGCCGTTGTTGCGCACTGCACCGCGGATCGATTCGGGCAGGGCGTCGAGGTCGGCGATCAGGGTGTCCACCGGTTGTGCCGGCAGGCCCGCCTGTTCCAGCGCGGCATTGAGGTTGTTGACGTAGGCCTGGTGGTGCTTGCTGTGATGGATCTCCATCGTGCGCGCATCGAAGTGCGGCTCGAGGGCGTCGTAGGCATAGGGGAGGGCGGGAAGCGAGTACGGCATCGAGACAGTCTCCGTGGGGAAGGCCAGGGGTATGGCCGTGGGGAGACTGTTATCGCACCTCAACATTGGTTGAGGTCAAGCGGGCAACGCAGCTTCAGTAGTGCCAGCCCATGGCTGGCAGCTTCATGTACTTCGAGCTGCCAGCCATGGACTGGCACTACTGAACCCGCTTTTAGAACCCTCGCCGGCACTACCTGTATCCGTCGAATCCTGCGTCTGGCGTCAGCTCAACCATTCCTTGCAGCCGCTATCAACCTGATCACCACAGGCGGCCTGCATCCGATGCTGCAACCGCGCCAGCGTGTCCGCACCCTTGTGCTTGGCGCTCCACGCCTGCAGCTGCCCGGCCAGCCGTTCGAAGCGCTGGCGCGTGCGCTGGTGGTAGCCCGACGGCTGCTTGTCCAGCTCGGCGATCAAGGCCTCGGTGGCCTGCTCGATGCGCGGTGCATCATCGGGTGCCAGCCGCAGCAGGCCTTCCACGTACAGCACGCCCCACTGCACGCGCGTGGCAGGGCCCTGCGCGCCTTCGTAGGCACGCTTCAGCCATTCCAGGGCGCCGGCGGTATCACCACGCTGCTCGGCCAGTTCGGCCAGCTCCGGCATGTAGTAGTAAGGCTGCTCGCTGCGCTTCAGCTCTGCCAGCAGCAAGGCCTCGGCGCCTGCATCATCATCGACCTGACGCAGCGCGTAGACGGCGCTGCTGATGGTGGCCTGGCGCGCGTGTGCATCGGTGGCCACGGCATCGGCGGCGGCCACGCGCTGCTTTACGCGCTGCACCAGTGCTGCCGGCAGCGCGCCTTCAGGCTGCTGCTGGCGTGCCAGCGCCAACTCGGTCAACGCACGTGACAAGGCATCGTCTGCGCGATCACCACGCGCGGCATCGGCACGTTCCAGTGCGACCAGCAACTGCTGGCCGAGGGCATTGCTGCTGGCCGGACCGGCGCTGGCCTGCTTGACCAGCCCGGCGCCGGCATACCCCAGCAACTCGCGGTTGCGACGTACCTCCGCCGGTTGTGCCAGCACCGCCTGCAACAGTTCGCGTACCTGGGTGGGCGCTGCCGTCGGTTTCTCGGCGGTAGCCAACGCGAGCAGCGCGAAGCGACGCTGCAGCGTAGGCTCGGGTGCGGCCTTGGCCAGCTGCTGCAGCACGTCCTGGGCGCTGCGCTTGCCAGCCAGGCGGTTGGCATCCACCTCCCAGCCGTAATCGCCCAGCACCTGCCAATCTTCGGCGCCAAGCGTGGCCGGCGTCGCCAGCGCGGTCGCAAGTGTTTCGGCGACAGCGCTGCGGCGGCTGGCGGCGACGGTCAGGGCCCGGGTCAGTTCGGCCGCGTCGTTGCCGCCGGCCACGCGGGTGATTTCGTTGCGCTGCGGGTCGAGCACGATCAGGGTTGGATAGCCGCGCACGCCGAAGCGTTCGCCCCATGCCTGCGCGCCTTCTTCGTCGCCGTCCAGGTAGACCGGCACGAATTTGCCGGTCAGTGCGATGAAGGCCGGATCCTTGAACAGCCCCGCCTTGAGCTGGTTGCACGGCGGGCACCACACCGCGCCCCAGTACAGCAGCACCGGCTTGCCACTCTCGGCGGCTTCGTTGAACGCATCATCCACGTCGCCCTGGCGCCAGGCGATGGCGGAGGCCGGGGCGGTCGATGCCGCCTTCGCCGTCGGTACCGGCGCGGACGCGGGGGAGCAGGCGCTCAGGGCCGAGGCCAACAGCAACAGGGAAAGCGCGACGCGCATCGGCAGCATCTCGAAGGACAGGGTGGTGGGCCATTGTAGGAACGGTCGGGGTGCTGGCTGATGCAGTTTGCTTATGTCGCACGCGCAGCACGGCATGTGGGCTGGGTATCAGTGCGGACCAGGGGGCGCAGCCACCGGAGCGGGCACCGCCAACACCAGCGGTTGGTAGATCAGGCCGTGGTACTCGCCGACGTCGCCATCCAGCACGAACCCATAGTGTTCGTAGGCCGGCACCGCGTTGAGCGAGGCGCGCACGGTCATCTGCGGCCCGCGTACCTGCGGCAGCACCGCCTGCAGCAGGGCACGACCGATGCCTTGCCCCTGCAGCTCCGGCGCGACGAACAGCATCGCCAGGTGCTGGCCCGCCTTCAGTTCCACCACGCCGACCACACGGCCCTCCTGTTCGGCCACCAGGATGTGGTTGTCACCCTGCAGGCGCTCGGCGAAGGCGCTGGCTGCGGCCACGTTGCCGAAGGTGGCGATGCCCTCGGCGGTGAGCATGGGCGCAACGGCTGCAGTGAATGCCGCCATGCACACCGCGCTGATCGCGGGCAGGTCATCGACGTGGGCGGGACGGATCCTGGGCATGCGCTGTACTTCCTGTTGTGGGACGGCATCAATGCCCCACGCTAAGCTGGCGGCATGACTGATTTCAATCCTGCCCATGCACGTCTGTTTCCAGAGCAGGGCTTGAGCCTTGGCCTGATGACGCCGGTGGCCGCACACGGCCTGGCCGATCCGCATGAGGCGCGCCGCGTCGCGCGGCTGGCCGACGATCTGGGTTTTGCCGCGTTGTGGACCCGCGATGTGCCGTTGATGGTGCCACAGGGGCCGGATGCGACCGCCAGTGCGCTGGATGATCCGTTCCTGTGGCTGGGCATGCTGGCCGCGGCGACCGAACGCATCGTGATCGGCACTGCGGCCATCGTGCTGCCGTTGCGGCAACCGCTGCAGGTGGCGAAATCGGCGCTGACGCTGGACCGGATCAGCGGTGGACGCTTCGTGCTGGGGCTGGGTTCGGGCGATCGACCAGAAGAGTTCGCGGCCTTCGGCGAAGATCTACAGGGCAGGGCGGGCACCTTCCGCGAGCGCTGGTCGCTGCTGCGTGCGGCGCTGTCCCCCGAACCCTCCGAGCGCGCGTCGGTGTTGCAGGCAACCGGTGGATACGACGTACTTCCCGCGCCGGCAAGGCGCATTCCGATGCTGGTGGTCGGTACTGCGCGGCAGAGCCTGCAGTGGATCGCACGCGAGGCCGAAGGCTGGGCGACCTATCATCGCGAAGAGACCGCGCAGGAAGGGCGCATCGGTCTGTGGCAGCAGGCGCTGGCCCAGAGCGGCGGCGCGCCCAAGCCATTCGTGCAGTCGATGCTGCTGGACCTGCAGGCCGATCCAACTGCGCCGGCGGAGCCGCTGCCGCTGGGCCTGAAGGTGGGCCGCGATGGCCTGCGCGCGTACCTGCAACGCGTACACGCGCAGGGTGTGGCGCATGTGATGTTCAACCTGGTGGACAACGGCCGACCGGTGGACGACGTACTGGGCGAGATCGGCGAGCACGTCCTGCCCGATACGCTTCGGTAGGTGTCCACCTTGGTGGACAGAGCTCTACCGTTCGCCGGGCATGGCCCGGCGCTACCCTCGGTGTTCGGATCGTTCGCATCTGCGTATCATTCGCATTTGATATCCAGCGCTGGAGCCCTGCGCGACCCACCGTAACCCGCTGCACCCGACCGGGCGCCTTTTCGCCGTCGTCGCCTTCATCGAGGCCATCACCTGGGCCGGTCTGCTGGCCGGCATGTGGCTCAAGTACGGCCCGCAGGCCAACGTCGCGCTGGTGAAGCTGTTCGGGCCGCTGCATGGCGTGGCGTTCCTGGTCTACGTGGCGGTGACGCTGTTTGCGGCGCTGCGCCTGCGCTGGCCATGGTGGGCAACGGGGCTGGCGTTGCTGGCTGCGATTCCGCCGCTGGTGACCCTGCTGCTGGAGTGGTGGTTCAAGCGTCGCGGCCTGCTGTCGGTACGCGCAGGGCAGTGATGCACCCGCAGGTGCGTGCCCGTTAAGCGAATGGGTATCAAATGCAAATGCGAGCCGTTATCATTTAAGGATGGTGTCGCCGCCTGACAGGGCGACGTCGCGCGGGGTGCGGATGCGCCCGGCGTTCCCTCCCTGGTTACGGTTGGTGTTCCATGCATGCACGTCCCGTGGTTCCCGGCTTGCCGGCGCTGGTGTTGGCTGCCCTGATCGGCACCATGGCGATGATGTCCTTCGTCGCCGTCATCGGCCCGGTGGTCCGCCTGCTTGGCATGTCCGAATGGCATGCCGGTCTATCGGTCACGGCCGCGGGCGTGTTGTGGATGCTGGCCGCTCGCCCCTGGGGCCAGCTCAGCGACCGCATCGGCCGCAAGCGCGTGCTGATGCTGGCGATGAGTGCCTACAGCGTGGTCTACATCGCGCTGGCGGTGTTCATCGATGTCGCGCTGCAGACAATACCGCCGGTGCTGGTCTCGGTGCTGGTGCTGGTCGGTGCACGTGGCCTGATCGGCCTGTTCTACGCGGCTGTGCCGCCGACCGCTGCTGCGCTGATCGCCGACAAGGCACCCACCGGCCAACGTGCGAAATTCCTCGCCCGCCTTGGCAGCGCCAACGCGCTGGGGATGGTGTTGGGTCCGGCTGCTGCCGGATGGCTTGCCTACAAGAACCTGCCGCTGGCGCTGTACGTGGCTGCGCTGTTGCCGCTGCTCGCGCTGGGCCTGCTGGCCTGGCGCCTGCCGGCCACGCCGCCGGTGGCAGCCGCACACAGCCGCAACCGCGTACCGCTGTCGCGCCTCGACCGGCGGCTGCGCCTGCCGCAGATGGCCGCGTTCGTGGCGATGGTGTCGGTGACCATCGCCCAGGTCACGGTCGGCTTCTTCGCCATTGATCGTTTCGGCCTGGATGCAGCCGAAGGTGCACGCATGGCCGGCATCGCACTGACTGCAGTCGGCGTGGGCCTGATCCTCGCGCAGGGGCTGGTGATGAAACTGGACGTGCATCCCCGGCGCTGGATCATCCTCGGCGCACTGATCGCAGGCATTGGCTTTGCGTCGGTGGCGGCGGTGCAGCAGACCTGGCAGTTGCCGGCGGCCTACGCGCTTGCAGCGTTCGGCATGGGCTTCGTGTTCCCCTCGTTCCAGGCGTTGGCCGCCGACGCGGTGCAGCCGCACGAACAGGGGGCGGCGGCCGGCACCGTCGCGGCGGCGCAGGGGCTGGGCATGGTGGCCGGGCCGATGCTCGGCACCCTGTTGTATCGCGGCGGCGCCAGCCTGCCTTACCTGCTGGTCGGCGTGCTGCTGCTGGTGCTGTGCGTGCTGGCAGCAGCGTATCGGATGAAGGAGACCCCATGAACGATTCCCTGATGCAGGGCGCGTGGCCGGAGGCTGCGTCGATGCTGCCCGAGCCCACCGCCGAAGCGTCGCTGTTCCTGCTGCGGCAGGCCGATCAGCAGATGCACACGCGCGGCTGCCGCGCACCCTTGCCGACCGGTGCGCTGGCGACGCTGGCCGAGCGCGTGGCGACGTTCTTCGCGCAGCAGCGCGGTGGGCCGGGCCTGCTGGTCGGCGCGGTGCCGTTCGAGCCGCGCGCCGATGATGCGTTGTACCAGCCCGAGCGCCTGCTGCCGGCATTGCCCGTACAGTCGCAGGCGGCGCCGGCGCTGTCCGGAGCGCTGACTGCCGAGCCCTCGGCGCAGGCGTATGCAGCGGCCGTGGCCGACGCGGTCAGCGCGATGCGCGCGCCGGACCCGGAGCTGCACAAGGTGGTACTGGCGCGCAGCCTGTTGGCGCACACGCAGCAGGCGCTGTCACCGGAAATGCTGCTGGCCCGCCTCGGCACCGATCCTTCGGTGGCGACCTACGCCGTGCCGCTGCCGGTGGACGTTGGCCAGGCGCCGGCATGGCTGGTGGGGGCGACACCGGAACTGCTGCTGCGCAAACGCGGGGCGCAGGTGCTGTCGCATCCGCTGGCCGGTTCGGCCAGGCGCAGTGCCGATCCGGTTGCGGACGAGCGCGCCGCGCAGGCGTTGCTGGCATCGGCGAAGGATCATGACGAACACCGGCATGTTGTCGACGCCATTGTCGATGGCCTCTCGCCCTGGTGCAGCCACATCGAAGCGCAGCCGCGCCCGGTGCTGCACGCCACCGCCAGCATGTGGCATCTGGGTACGCGCATCCACGCCACGCTGAAGGACGCTGCTACGTCGGCGGCGACCCTGCTGGCCGAGCTGCATCCCACCCCGGCCGTCTGCGGTAGCCCGCGGCTGCAGGCACTGCAGCGCATCCGTGCGCTGGAACCGGTGCCGCGCGGCTTCTATGCCGGCGCGGTGGGCTGGCTGGATGCACAGGGGGACGGCGACTGGTATGTGGCGATCCGCTGCGCGCGCCTGCAGGGCACCCAGCTGCGCCTGTATGCCGGCGCCGGCATCGTTGCCGACTCGCAGCCCGAGGCCGAAGTGGCCGAAACCGCCGCCAAGTTTGCTGCCCTGCTGAACGCATTGGGTGTGCAGGACCCGCTGTCCCTGATCGAGGTATCCGCATGACGCCGTCCACCGTTGATTCGCGCCTGCCGCTGCAGCAGCAATGGCCTGAAGCGCTGGTCGCTCGCTATCGGGCCGCAGGTCATTGGCGTGGCGAAACCTTCCCGGGTTTCCTGCGCGAACGCGCCGAGCGCCATGCCGATGACATTGCGGTGGTGGCTGGCGATGTGCGCCTGAGCTATGCGCAGCTCTGGCATGAAGCCGGGCGCATCGGCGCCGGGCTGCTGGCGCTGGGCCTGCAACCCGGCGAGCGCGTGCTGGTGCAGCTGGGCAATACCGCCGGTTTCATCGCAACGGTCTGTGGCCTGTTCCGCGCCGGGCTGGTGCCGGTGTACGCGCTGCCGGCACATCGCATCACCGAGCTGGCCCACTTTGCGCGCAAGGCCGAGGCCAGTGCCTACATCAGTACCGATGTCCATGAAGGCTTCGACCATCGTGGCCTGGCGCGCGCGCTGCAGGCGGAAGTGCCGGCGGCACGCCACGTACTGATCGACGGCGATGCGGCCGAGTTCGTCGCGCTGGAATCGCTGCAGGGCGATCGCAGCCAGCTGCCGGCCGATCCTGATCCGCAGTCGGTGGCGTTCCTGCAGATCTCCGGCGGCAGCACCGGGCTGTCAAAGCTCATTCCGCGCACGCACGACGATTACATCTACTCGTTCCGCGCCAGCAACGAAATCTGTGGCATCGACCGCGACAGCGTGTACCTGGTTGCGCTGCCGGCAGCACACAACTTCCCGATGAGTTCGCCGGGTTTCTTCGGTGCGCTGTACGCCGGCGCCCGCGTGGTACTCAGCCCGGGCCCTGGCCCGGATGCGGCATTTCCGTTGATCGCGCGCGAGAAGGTGACCTGCTGTGGTCTGGTGCCGCCCCTGGCGCTGCTGTGGGCGCAGGCGGCGGCGACCAGCAGGCACGATCTGTCCAGCCTGCGGGTGCTGCAGGTCGGGGGAGCGAAGCTGGTGCCGGAAGCCGCGCGGCGGGTCATCGATGGCCTCGGTTGCACGTTGCAGCAGGTGTTCGGCATGGCCGAAGGCCTGGTCAACTACACCCGGCTGGATGACCCGCAGGAGCTGACTGTCGCTTGCCAGGGCAGGCCGATCAGCGAGGATGATGAAGTGCGCGTGGTCGACGACCACGACCAGCCCGTTGCCGAAGGCGAGGTTGGTCATCTGCTCACCCGCGGCCCGTACACCATCCGCAGTTACCACAATGACGCAGCGGCCAACGCGCGCTCGTTCACCGACGACGGCTTCTACCGCACCGGCGACCGCGTGCAGCAGCTGCCCGGCGGCTATCTGGTGGTGCAGGGCCGTACCGGCGACCACATCAACCGGGCGGGCGAGAAGATCTCCGCCGAGGAGATCGAAGACCATCTGCTGGCCCATCCCGGCGTATTCGACGCCGCCGTGGTCTCCATTCCTGACGACTACCTGGGCGAGCGCAGCTGTGCCTTCGTGATCCGGCAGGGCGAGGCCATCAAGGCGCCGGCGCTGAAGGCGTGGATGCGCGGGCGTGGCCTGGCCGCGTTCAAGGTGCCCGATCAGATTGTTTTCGTGGACAGTTTCGACACTACGGCGGTTGGCAAGATCAGCCGCCGCGAACTGCGCGCGCAGCTGCGCGCGCGTCATCTGCAACAGACAGGAGGAACGCGCTGATGGCGCTGCCCCGCATTACCCCGTACTCCCTGCCGACCGCTGCGGAACTGCCGCAGGCGCGAGGCGCCTGGCGCCCCCGGCGTGATCGTGTTGCCTTGCTGGTACACGACATGCAGCGCTATTTCCTCGCCGCATTCGACGCCGGCAACGCGCCGCTGCAGCCGGCGGTGGACAACATCGCGCGCCTGCTGGGACATTGCCGTACGCACGGAATTCCGGTGTTCTACACCGCCCAGCACGGCGACCAGGACCGCCGCGACCGCGGCCTGCAGGCAGACCTGTGGGGCCCGGGCATGGGCCGGCGTGCCGACCACGAGCCGATCATCGACGCACTCGCGCCGCAGCCGGGCGAGCATGTGCTGGTCAAGCACCGCTACAGCGCGTTCCAGCGCAGCAATCTGGAAACACTGATGCGCGTGCGCGGCCGCGACCAGCTGCTGATCACCGGCGTCTACGCGCATATCGGATGCACCGCGACGGCGGTGGAGGCGTTCCAGCGTGATATCGAGACGTTCATCGCTGCCGATGCCGTGGCCGATTTCTCGCGCGCCGACCATGACCAGGCGCTGCACTGGATCGCCCGCACGTGCGGCGTACCGATGACCACCGACCAGCTGCTGGAGGCAATGTGATGAACGCGACGACCGAAACCTTGACCCTGGAGCGCATGCGCGCCGACGTCGCCCGCGTGCTGGACTGCCACGCGGCGGACATCGGCGATGATGACAACCTGATCGATCTGGATCTGGATTCGATGCGCATGCTGGGGCTGGTGCTGGCCTGGGGCAACACCGGGCTGCCACTGGAGTTCGCGCAGCTGGCTGAGCACACTACGCTGCGCCAGTGGTGGGCGGTGGTGCAGCAGCTGCAGGCCGCGCAGACGGCATGAACGGATCGCCGCTGCCGCTGACCGAGGCGCAGGCAGGGCTGTGGTTTGCCCAGCGGCTGGCACCGCAGAATCCTGCATTCAATACCGCGCACGCGGTGTGGATCGAGGGTTTGCTGGATGTGCCGGCGTTCACCGCTGCCGCCAACCAGGCCGCCGTCGAGGCCGAGGCGCTGGCGTTGCGTTTCGCCGAAGCCGAGGACGGCCAGCCCGTGCAATGGCACGAGCCCGCGGGGGTGCCATTGCTGCAGCTTCGCGATGTCGCCGCTGCCGACGATCCCCAGCAGACGGCGCGTGCGGCGATGCTGGCTGATCGCTCCAGCGCGGTCGACCCGACCCGCGACCGGCTGAGCCAGCAGGTGCTGTTCGACCTGGGTGACCAGCGCTGGGCCTGGTACCTGCGCGTGCATCACCTGGCCACCGATGGCTATGGCATGGCGCTGTTCACTGACCGCGTCTGCGCCCTGTATGCGGGCCGCACCGGTAGTGCGCTGCCAGGGTTGGCGGGCGTGCTGGCCGATGATGCCAGCTACCGCAGTGGTGCGCGCCGCGACGTCGACCGGCAGTGGTGGTTGCAGGCATTGCAGGGCGCCCCGGCCTCCACCGGCCTGGCCGGCACCGCCGCGGCCAGTGACGATGCACTGCGCTGGGTGCAGCCGGTGGACCCCGCCTTGCGCGAGCGCCTGCTGCAGGTCTCGGCATCGTGGCTGCAGCCGTGGCCGGATGTGCTTGCCGCGTTGGCCGCCGAGTATGTGCGTCGCATGAGCGCGTCCGAGGAAGTCGTGCTCGGCGTGCCGTACATGGCGCGGCTGGGCAACGCGGCGGCGCGGGTACCGGCGATGGTGATGAACGTGCTGCCGCTGCGGGTAGCGGGCGGCGAGGGCGGCGTCGAGGAATTCTGCCGGCGCATCGGGCGCCAGCTCAGTCAGAGCCGCAAGCATGGGCGCTACCGTGGCGAACAGCTGCGTCGTGACCTCGGCCTGGTCGGTGCACAGCACCGTCTGCATGGGCCGTTGATCAACGTACAGCCGTTCTACAAGCCGCTGGCGCTGCCAGGTGTGCAGGCCTCACTGGAAGTGCTGAGCACCGGCCCGGTTGACGACCTCACACTGGGCTTCCGTGGCGATGGACAGACCCTGCTGGATCTGGAGATTGAAGCAAACCCGGCCCTGTATGGGCTGGATGACATGAAGGCGCATGCCCGGCGGCTGCTGCATTTCGTGTCGGCCGCGCTGCTGGCCGAAGACATCGCGACGGTGCCACTGGCCACGCCGGAAGAATCCAAGCAGGTCGTGCATGGCTTCAATGCCACCACGCATGCGCTGCCTGGCACCACCCTGGTCGAACTGTTGCAGCAGGGCATGGACCGCGATCCGTCGGCAGCGGCGCTGGTGTTCGGCGATACGACGCTGGACCATGCTGCGCTGGAGGCGCGCAGCTTCGCCCTGGCCGCGCAGCTGCGCTCGCTGGGCGTGGGCCCGGGCACGGTCGTTGCCGTAGCGCTGCCGCGTTCGCTGGAACTGGTGGTTGCGTTGCTGGCGGTGCTGCGTGCAGGCGGCGCGTACCTGCCACTGGACCTTGCCCATCCAGCGGAGCGCCTGGCGCGCATCCTGGCGTCGGCGCAACCGGTCTGCGTATTGGCAGAGGCCGGCGTGCAATCCCGTCTTTCAGATGTGCCGGTGCTGCCGCCGGAGCAGTGGACCGACGTGAGCTTTGCCGCACCCTGGCCGGGCCCGATGGGCGACGATGCGGCCTATGTGATCTATACCTCCGGTTCGACCGGCGAGCCCAAGGGCGTGGTGATCGAACACCGCGCCATCGTCAATCGCCTGCTGTGGATGCGCGAGCACTATGGCATGGGTGCCGACGACCGGATTCTGCAGAAGACCCCGGCAACGTTCGACGTATCGGTCTGGGAATTCTTCCTGCCACTGCTGTGCGGCGCGACGCTGGTGTTGGCGGGGCCGGACGCACACCGCGACCCGACCGAGCTGGCGCGATTGATCCGCGTCCATGGTGTCACCACCGCACATTTCGTACCGTCGATGCTGGATGCGTTCCTGGCGGCACCGGCCTCACAGGACCTGCGGCTGCGGCGCGTGTTCACCAGTGGCGAGGCGCTGGATGCCGCACTGCGTGACCGCTTCCACGCGAGAATGCAATCCGAACTGCACAACCTCTACGGGCCGACCGAAGCGGCAGTGGATGTGAGCTGGTGGCCAGCCTCGGCCGATGACCGCTCGCGCCCGGTGCCGATCGGTTTCCCGGTCTGGAACACCCGCCTGTATGTGCTGGACGCACGGATGCAGCCCGTGCCGGTGGGCGTGGCCGGTGACCTGTACCTCGGCGGTGTGCAGTTGGCGCGCGGCTATCTCGGCCGCGACGACCTGACGGCCGAGCGCTTCCTGGCGGATCCGTTCCTGCCGGGTGAGCGCATCTACCGCACCGGCGACGTGGCACGCTGGCGGGGCGATGGTGCTGTCGAGTACCTGGGGCGCAGCGACCATCAGGTAAAGCTGCGCGGCCTGCGCATCGAACTTGGCGAGATTGAAGCAGCGTTGCGCGAGCTGCCTGGAATGGACCGGGTGGAAGTGCTGTTGCGCCATGATCTTCCCGGTGAGGCGCGGCTGGTCGCCTATGTGCCGACGGCGCTGCTCGATGCAGCGATGCTGCGCAGTCATCTGCTGACGCGGGTGCCGGACTACATGGTGCCGTCTGCGTTCGTGGGCGTGGATCAGTGGCCGGTGACCGCCAATGGCAAGCTGGACCGGTCTGCGCTGCCGAAACCGCCGCAGCAGGACGTTGCGGGGCAGGCGCCGCGTACGCCGCTGGAGCAGGAACTGACCGGGATGTTCGCACAGGCGCTGGGGCGTGAACTGCCGGTGGCGGTTGATGTGGATTTCTTCAGCATCGGAGGCGACTCCCTGTCGGCCGTTCACCTGCTGCTGGCCATCGAGCAGCGCTGGCGTTGCGAGCTGGGGCTGGGCGCGCTGTTCGCGCAACCGACCGTAGCCGCGCTGGCGGCACGCATTGCCGAGCCGCCCGCACGCGCCGATCACGCGCTGGGGCCGGTGATTGCGCTGTCGGCATCCGACGAGGCAACCGCAGCCCCCCTGTTCGTGCTGCACCCGGCAGGCGGCATTGCCTGGAACTATCGCGCACTGGCCCGGGCGCTGCAGCCAACGCGCGCGGTGTACGGGCTTCAATCGCCCGCGCTCGACCCCACGCAGCCGCTGCCAGGCAGCATCGAGGCCATGGCCAATGACTATGTGCAGCGGGTGATCACGCTGCAGCCACAGGGGCCGATCCATCTGCTCGGCTGGTCGGTGGGGGGCATCCTCGCGCAGGCGATGGCCGTGCGCCTGCACGACATCGGCCGCGAGGTCGGCGAACTGGTGCTGCTCGATGCCTATCCCAGCGAATGCTGGCGTGCCGAACCGGAGCCCGACCCGATCGCGGCGCTGCGGGCGCTGTTGGCCATCGCCGGGCATGACCCGGACGCGCATCCGGAACTGGACGATCGCGAGCGCATCCTCGCCTTCCTGCGGCGCGGCGGCAGCGCGCTGGGCAGCCTGCCCGAGGTGGTGCTCGACGGCGTGGTACGGGCGGTGACCGGAACCAATCGACTGATCCGCGAACACCAGCACCGACCGTTCGTCGGAACGCTGGCGCATGTACGGGCCGGACGCGATCATCAGGCACGGCCGCAGTTGCAGTCCGCGCTGTGGAAGGCACATGCGCTGCAGGTGGATGCCATCGAGCTGCCGTTCCTGCACGCCGAACTGACCGGGCGTGATGCGGTGGCGCAGCTGGCACCGTGGTTGTCGGCGCGGCTGCAGCAGTGGGACAGGCAACAGGAGAGCGCAACATGCAGCTGACGGGTTTTGAAGGAAATGTGGCGCTGGTGACCGGCGCAGCGGGCGGTATCGGTGCGGCGCTGGTCGGGCAACTGCTGGACGCAGGGTGCCGGGTCGTGGCAACCGATCGCGAGCGACCTGCGCTGGCAGCCGACGATGGTCGCGTGCAGGCTTTCGCACTGGACGTCACCGACGGCGCGGCCGTGGACGCGCTGGTAAACCAGGTGGAAGCCACGGTGGGACCGATCATGTTGGCGGCCAGCGTGGCGGGCGTGCTGCATGTCGGCGAGGTCGTGGACACTCGTGACGCGGATTGGCGCAGGGTGTTCGCGGTCAATGCCGATGGTGTGTTCCATGTGGGCCGCGCACTGGCACGGGTGATGTCGCCGCGCCGGCAAGGTGCCATCGTGACCGTCAGTTCCAACGCGGCGGGCGTGCCACGGCATGGCATGGCCGCCTATGCCGCCTCGAAGGCGGCGGCGACGATGTTCACCCGCTGCCTGGGCCTGGAGCTTGCACCGTTGGGCATCCGCTGCAACATCGTTGCGCCGGGCTCCACGCTGACCCCGATGCAGACCGGCATGTGGGAAGACGAGCAGGGCGCGGCACGGGTGATCGCCGGCAATCCGGCCACCTACAAGGCGGGCATCCCCTTGCGCAAGCTGGCCACGCCGGAGGACATCGCGCAGGCGGTGATGTTCCTGCTGTCCGAGCAGGCCGGGCACGTGGCGATGAGTGACCTGTATGTGGACGGTGGCGCCACGCTGCGCGGGTGACGGGGCCGGGCACACCGCCGGGCGGGGTTCATGGGTTGCCGGCCAGCGGCCGGCACTACCATGGGGCAGGCGCGATGGGCTCGTGCGTTGCCGTGGGTTGCCGGCCAGCGGCCGGCACTACCACGGGGCGGACGTGACGGGGTTTTGCGTTGGGTAGTGCCGGCCGCTGGCCGGCAACCCCAGCAGACTGTCAGCAACATCCTCATGGAATCTCGCGCTGTTCCCCGACAGCCAGCGATGTCTGCCTGATCCACGATGGGGCCATGAGCAGCGATCTCCTGCGCCACGGGCGGCGCTCCATCATCGGTCAGGTATATGTGCTGACCACGACAACATGCCAGCGCCGCCGACGCTTTGAATGCGGCGCTACCGCAGGCTGCGTCTCCAGCCAGTTTGAGGAACTGGAGCGACAAGGCCTGGTCCAGTCACTGGCATGGGTGGTGATGCCGGATCATGTGCATTGGATGTTGCAACTACGTGCGTCGGAGCTGTCGGGTATCGCCCGTCGGTTCAAATCATCCAGCGCGTTGGCCTTGAATCGGCTGGTCGGTCGTCGCGGCGTGGTCTGGCAGTCCGGGTACTTCGATCATGCGGTCAGGGCAGAGGAATCGTTGCATCGCCAGGCTCTGTATATCCTGGGCAATCCCATTCGGGCGGGCCTGGCCAGGGAGATTGGCCAGTATCCCTATGCGTGGTCGATCTGGTAGTGCCGGCCGCTGGCCGGCAACCAGGCGGTGCGTCCGGAGGTTCATGAAGTTGCCGGCCAGCGGCCGGCACTACCAGCGGTCGGGATTCATGGGGATGCCAGCCAGCGGCCGGCACTATGGCAGGGTGAGCCGATACACCAGCACCCGGTTGTCGTTGTCGTACGCACTGTCGCAGTGCTCACCCTGCATGCGGCAGTTGCGGGCGGTGAAGTCGTTGTCGTTGCCAATCAGCAGCAGTACGTCGTTCGGGTGCTCTGGATCAAGCGCCGGCAACACGTCCATTGCTTCCCATTTCTCCGACAGCAATCCCGGGTGAGGGCCACGCCCTGTGTCCAGGTCCAGCCCGGCCCGGGCAAGCTGTGGCCGGTCGAGCAGGTTCAGCACCTCTTTGACGTTGGCGGGCACGATTCTGGTCTTCAACATGGCGTCAGCCGGATCGGCCAGCACCGATGCCGTGCCGGTCTCATATTCCGTGTCCACCAGATTGGAGGCCTGCGCCACGTTCACCAGCAGCACCGATTTATAGACGATCGGGTCGTTGCCCTCCTTGCCCAGTCCATTGCCATCGCGCGCCAGCATCAGGAAACGCTCGTTGTCCAGCGCACGCAGCTCGCTCTGCGCAGCGGTACGGTCGAGCTTGCCTTTGCCATCATGGGCGTATGCGGGCAGGATCATCACATGGTGGCCCACCGGTTGCGTCGGCGTCGGGTTGGCAGACACGTCGTAGACCAGAACGCGGGTGTTGATGCGGCCGGCGGCATTGCCCGCCGCGCTGTCCTGCATCAGCGCGCTCTGCAGGGCAACGAACAGCCGTGTGCCGTCGGGCGACAGGCCCATGCCTTCTACGCCCTGGTTGTTGCGGCGCCCGGTCTGCGGCGGGGCCAATGATCCAAAGGCAGGCTTGCCATCACGTTGTGGCTGGATCGCCTGCGGTGGCACGATCACGCCCTGCAGCTGCCCCTGTGCGTTGAAGTAATAGACGTTGGCGGTGTACTCGTCGCCGATGTAGAAGTGGCCGTCCGCAGTGAACTGCAGCGATTCGGCATCAAGTGCGACCTTGCCGGCCCCCGCGCCCACGGCGGGTGAGGGCAGCACCACGCCACGCTGGATGATGGTGTGATCACCCGGGTCGGCACCGGTGAATGGCTGGCCGTTGTAGTCCTTCAGCACCAGCCCCTTTTCCGGCTTCATCGTCAGCGTGCCGAAGCTCTCTGGCTTGCCCGCCGGCCAGTCGATGCGCAGCTGCATGTGCTCCAGGCGACCGGCGTAGTCGTAGAACAGGCCGGCCTCCGGATCGTTGCGACCGCGGTCGGGCAGGGTCCACAGCACCCCTTCATAGCCATGCGCGGTACGCCGCCACGTCCCCGGCTGTACCGCCAACGACGAGAACGAGCCCAGCGTATCTCCGAGGAAGTCCACGGTGCCGGCCGGCAATCGTCCGGCGGCGACCAATCCCTTGTCCACGTAAGTGAAGCTGGCCACGTCCACCGCGCGTGGCGGCACGCCGCGGGCTTCATGCGGTGCGTTGTAGCCGCTGACCGAGAGCGCGGCCAACAGCAGGGCAGTAACGGACATCAATGGACTCCTCGGCCGGCGATCAGAAACGGATGTCGATGGTACCGAACACCTGGCGAGGTGCCGACGCATGGAACACATACAGCTTGCCGGCCGGGTCGCTGGGGGCGAACACGCTCGAGTCCAGGTTGCTGGCGTAGCGCTTGTCACCCACGTTGGTCACGTTCAGCGACAGGCGCATGCCCTTGGCGAAGCCAACCTGACCGAAATCGTAGCCACCGGCCAGGTCGAATACGGTGAAGCCACCAAAGCCCTGGTCGTTGGTATAGGTGTAGAAGCGTTCGCCGGTGTACTTGCCGCGCAGGCTGGCGAACCAGCCGTTGTCGCGCCAGGTGATTTCGGTGGCCAGCAGCTGCTTGGGCGTGTCGGTCTGGATCTTGCCCTTGATCTGCTGCTCGACGCCGGCCTGGGTGTAGTTGGAGGCATATGTCGAGCGGTTCAGCGATGCCGAGGTGTACCAGCTGAAGTGCTCGTTCGGTGTCCACAGCACGGTCAGTTCAGCACCGCGGCTGTCGACGCCGCCGACATTGTAGAAACGGTTGCCGCAGGTGGGGCCGACCGGCTGCCGCGAATCGCAGGGGTTGTACTGCAGCAGGCGATTGTCAAAGCGCACGCTGTAGGCAGCGAGCGATGCCTGCAACGTATCGGTGACGAAGCGATAGCCCGCCTCCAGCGAGCGTGATTCTTCCGGCTTCAGGTTGCCCTGCGCGTTCCAGGTGGCCTGGCTGACCGCCTGTGGGCCAAGTTTGAAGCCGCCCTGGAACATGGCGATGTTCTCGGCGTAGCTGGCGAACACTTCGTGATGCTCGCTGAGGCGGAAGTTGGCACCCACGCTGGGCAGGAAATTCCTGCTGGCCTTCAGCGAACCGGTGGCGAACTGGTTGTTCGAGCTCGGCAGGATCGGTGTCTTCGCATCGCCCGGCAGCGCCTGCGCATCGGAGGTGGCGTGCGGGCTCTTGGCGCCGAACTCCAGGGTCAGGCGGTCATCGAGCAGGCGCCAGGTGTCCCTCAGGAAGAACTGGTGGGTCTTCCAGCGCGTACGCTGGGCGAACACGCCCACATCCGAGGGCAGGGTGTTCATGCCGCTGAGGTCGCGTGGACCGTCCACCGCCGTCTGGTAGCGTTCGGCGCTGCTGGTGTTGCGTTCGTACCAGACGCCACCTTCGAGGCGGTGTGCGCCCAGCTCCCAATCGAAGGACAGCGTGCCGCCATCGCGGTCGATGGTGTAGATGGTGTTGCGGAAGATGATCGGGATTTCCTGCGCGGTGCCTTTGTTGGACCACGCACCGCTGTTCCAGTTGTGGCCTTCGCCGCGGTCATCGTGGTGGTAAGCCAGTGCCCGCAGGCTGAAGCCATCGGCCAGGAAGAAATCACCGGCCAGGTAGTACAGGTTGTCATCGCGCAGGATCTGCCCGGCGGTGAATGCGCCGTCGGCGTCCTTGTCCGCACCGCTGTTGTCGCACTTCTTCGCGTTGAGGCTGGCGGTGTTGCAGTAGGCCTTGGCCACGGCCTTGTTCCAGTCCGGTGCGTAGCCGCCCCAGTCCCAGCCCAGGCCGCGGGACATCTCGTCCTTGGACAGGTAGAAGTAGTCTGCCTGGCTGGTCCGCGAGGTGTCGACGAAACCTGTGATCTGGCCGCTGCCGAAGTTCCACACGCCCTTCGCGTTGAACTGCTTGGTAGTGGATTTGTTGTACGCGGTCTGGTCGTTCCACAGGTCCGAGACCGCGTTCATGCCCGATACGTAGCCGGAGAATCCGTTGTACTCGCCGCTGTCCACGCGCACGAAGGTGCGACGGTTGGCATCGCTGCCGAAGGTCTGCACCACGCGGCCGCCCAGTTCCTGCGCCGGGCGGTCGGAGGTATAGGAAATGGTGCCGCCAAGGTTGCTGGTGGACGGCGTGCCGAGGCTGCCGATGCCCACCGCCAGTTCGGCGCCCGCCATGTTCTCGCTGATCAGCGCACGGTTGATGGTCAGGCCGTTGTAGTTGTTGTACGCACCATCGCCCAGCGGCACGCCGTCCAGCGTGTAGCCCAGGCGGGTGGAGTTGAAACCGCGCAGGCTCAGGGTCATCGACTGTTCGTTGGTGCCCAGCGCGTCGGCCGACTGCGCGTTGACGCCGGGCAGCAGGTTGAGCGTCTTCTGCAGGCTGGTACCCGGCGGCAGGATGTCCAGGTTCTCGCGGGTGATGCGCTGCACCTGGCGCGCCTCGCCACTGCCGATGACTGAAACTGCATCGAGGTCGGTGGCCGACGGCGCCTGCTGCGCCCACGCGGTCGGTGCAAGGGCCAGGGACAACGCAGCAGCCAACAGGGTCTTGGTCATGGAACAGGCACTCAGGCAAGCGCGAGCCGCCGCATGGAAGCGGAGCTCAGGCAGATGAAAGGGGAAACACGCGATGCGATCACGAGCGCCTTGGGCGCCGCGCGATCAACGTGAAAATGGTGCGCTAGACAGATGACTGTCTGGTGACATGGTCAACTGCGGACATCACGCGCGGGTAGTGCCGGCCGCTGCAGGATGCTGCGGAGGGTTCATGAGGCTGCCGGCCAGCGGCCAGCACTACCGGTATCGGTCAACCCGCGTTGCTGCGTGTGCGCTTTAGCGTCGCATCCTGCAATGCCCGCAGCTTCATCTGCGGACATACGGGTGGGTAGTGCCGGCCGCTGGCCGGCAACTGCGGGATGCTGCGGAGGGTTCATGAGGCTGCCGGCCAGCGGCCGGCACTACCGGTATCGGTCAACCCGCGTTGCGCGGCTTGCGTGTGCGTTTGGGTTTTGCTGCATCACCGCCGCTGGCGGCACCATCCTGCAACGCCTGCAGCCACGACAGCGTATCGACATAGTCGATGAAGTGGCGCAGATACCCGGGGCTGGTCGCCTGCATCGTGTCCAGCATGCGCTGCACCAGCACCGCCGAGTTCAGCGGGCCGCCGTCGGCCGGGGCTTCGGTGCGCAGCGAGCGGCGCACCTGCAGTTCGCTGCGCAGCTCGGACCACTCGCGGCGCACGTCGTCCAGCATCGGCACCTGCGGGTAGTGCAGCAGCGATCGCGACCCGGTGTCGAGGTCGCGCACCAGGGCACGCAATCCCTCCAAAGGCGAGGACTCAGCTGCCATTGCCGTTCTTTTCGCCCGGCGCAGCAGCCTTGGGCTTGGGAATCGGCGCGATCTCCACACGGCGGTTGCGCGCGCGGCCATCTTCGTTTGCATTGGAGCTGACCGGCTGCTCGCTGCCGAACGCGGCGGCGAACACCGCATCGGCCGGTACGCCGTCGGCGATCAGGGTGCGGGTCACCGTCAGCGAGCGCTGTGCGGACAGCTCCCAGTTGTCGGCGAAACGGCGGTTGCCTTCCCGCACCGGTGCGTCATCGGTGAAACCGCTGACCATCAGGATCTCTTCGCGCGTGCCGAGATAGGCCGCCAGCGGCGCGGCCAGGCTGCGCAGCAGTTCCTGGCCTTCCGGCTGCAGCTGGTCGGAGTTCAGCGCGAACAGCACGCTGCCGCTGATGCCGATGCGGCCATTCACCAGCGTCACCCGGCCGGCGGCGAGCGGGCCAGCCAGCGCCTGCTCCAGCGTCTGCAGGCGCTTGGCTTCGGCCTGGCGCTGCTTGACCTCCTGGTCCAGGCGCTGCGACAACTCCAGCTGCACGGCGACCACGCCGACCAGGATCAGCACGAACGCGCCCAGCAGCACCGACATCAGATCGCCGAATGCCGCCCAGATCGGGGCGTGTGAGCCGCCGTCGACCTCCAGCTCGTCGCTCATGCGCTGCCGGCCTTGCCGCGGCGCGCGGCCAGCTGCTGCAGTTCGTCCATCACCTGCTTCTGCGACAGCAGGCTGAGGTCGACCACCTCGCGCGCCTGTGCCACGTAGTACGCCAGCTGCTCATCGCTGCGCGCCAGCGAGGCATCCAGCGCACGGCCAATCTGCTCCAGGCGCCCGGAGAGCTCTGCCGAAGCGGTGCCGAACTGCTCGACGGCAGCGCCGAAGGTGCCGGCCAGCTGGCCCACTTCACCGGCACTGCCATTGAGCAACGTGGCGATGCCATCGAGCTTGCCGGTCTCGGCCGCGATATGGTCGCTGAAACGGTTGCCGACGCGTTCCAGCAGCTCGGCCGAGCCTCCGACCAGTGCATCGACAGCGGTGCGCTGCTCGTGCGAGGCGTGGTTGATCGCGTCCAGCAGGGTCTGCACGGTGGCCAGCAGGTGGCCGCGTTCTTCCAGCATCTTGTTGTCGCGCACCAGGCTTTCGGACAGGGTGCTGCGCAGTTCGTTGATGACCTCGGCGGCGGCCTTCGGTGCCGCGGCCGCAGTCTGCAGCAGGGTGGACACTTCGGCCAGCGTGGCGCTGGCCTGGGCACGGCCGTTCTCGCCGATCTGCTGCGCGGTCTGTGCCAACGTGTCGCAGACCTGCTGCTGCTGTTCGGCAAGGCGCTGGCCATTGGCCTGCAGGCGCTCGGCCAGATCGGCCGAAACGCTCTGCAACGCATCGCTCCAGCGCTGCAGGCGCTGTTCGTCGCCTGCCAGCAGCTGGGCCTGCAACGCCGCGTGCGCCTGCTGCAGCTCGGTACTTACCGCGTCCCAACGCAGCTGGCGCTGCTGTTCGCGTGCATCCAGGCCCGCCTGCAGTTCGGCATGCGCCGTGGCGGTGGCGGCCTGTGCGGCCTGCCAATCCTGCAGGCGCTGTTGCTCGTGTTCCTGCAGCAGCGACTGGCCGGCGGCGTGGCGCTCATCCAGTGCTTGCAGCAGCGCCTGCGCACGGTCATCCAGGTGGCTGCTGGCATGCTGCAGCGCCTGCTGCTGGCGCTCGACCAGTTCACTGTTCAATGCATGCTGCTGTTCGGCAGCAGCGCGCCAGGCCTCGGCGTTGCTGATGGCATCGGCCTTCAGGCGCTCGCCGATGCGTGCCACCAGGGCTTCACCCTGCGTGCTCTGGCCTTCGCTGAAGGACTGCAGATGCTGGCGCAGTTCGGCAACCAGCGCCTGCTGCGCGCCGGTCTGCTCGGCCACTACCTTGGCCCAGCTCGCTTCGGTCGCCACGCGGCTGCGCTCGAAGCCCTCGGCCAGACCATTCAACTGCTGCTGCACGGCCTGTTCGACACGCGAATGCAGCGCCTGGCCGTGGCTGGCCAGACCGGCCAAGGTGGTTTCGGCCATCGGTTGCAGCGCGCCACCAATGGCCGCAGCACTGGCTTCGGCCCCCTCGCGCAGCGACTGCTGCAGCGAGGTGGCCAGGCGTTCCTGCAACGCCTGGCTCTGCGTCAGGAACTCGGCCTGACCGGCCAACAGGCGCTCATTGGCGGCCGCGCTGTGCTGTTCGAAGGTGCTGGTCATCGCCTGCAGGCGATCGATCAGCGTAGGCAGCGCCGCAGACTGCGACTGCAGCAGGCGCAGCGACTCGGCACGCTGCCAGGCTTGTGAATACGGATGCAGGTCAGTGGCGATGGCGCGGTCCAGCTGCTGCACCACCTGCAGGCGGTCGCGGCGCAGCAGTGCCGACAGCAGGCCCAGCATGGCCGAGCTGGCCACGCCGGCGATGGACGTGCCGAAGGCCACCGCCAGCCCCTGCACCGGCGAGGCCAGCGAGCCGCGGATGGCCGCCATGTCGGTGGCGCTCTGCAGCGCCAGGCCGGTGCCGCGCAGGGTGTCCATCATGCCCAGCAGCGTGCCGAGCATGCCCAGCAGCACCAGCAGGCCTACCAGATAGGGCGTCAGCACCGGCGAGGGCAGGGCGGTGCGTTCGCCTTCCACGCGCAGGCGCACGGCATTGCGCAGGCCCAGCGGCACATGCTCCAGCCACGGTGCCAGGCGTTCCTTGGCCAGCGAAAGGTCAGCCAGTGCGGCGCGCAGGCCATTGCTGGCCTGCCGGTAGCGGTACAGCTCCACGCCACCGGCGATGTAGCAGGCCGCAATGATAGCGGCCACGGCCGCACCCAGCGGGTGCACCGAGACATAGCCGACACCGATCCAGCACACGGCCAGCAGGCCAGCAAGGAAGACAAGGACGTGGAAAACAGTTCTGGACATGGTGTTCCGGTCAGTGTGAGCGCAGGGCGGCAAGCAGCCCCTGGATCGGGTGGAAGCGCAGTTGCAGCTCGGCGAGCAGCAGCGTGCGCATGTCGTGGCGGAAGGACGCGCGCCAGCCGGGCTGGCCGTGCACGCGGTCGAATCGGGCACCCAGCACCGCCGGGGCGGTGGCAAGCAGGCTGTGCTCGCGCGGGCTCAAGGTCTGTTCCATCACCGCATCGACCTCGGCCAGCCGCGCCAGCTCCGGTGACGCCTGCACCAGCTGGTCGCGCAGGCGGCCGCGCAGACGGCCGGTAGCGGTCTGGATGGCCTGCTGCAGCACCCGGTAGCGCTGCCGCAACGAAGCGAAGTTCGGCGCGGCGGCGGCCTCGGCCAGGTCCAGCAGCCGCTCGGCCTCGGCATCCTCGCTCAGCGAGGCCAACAGGCTCGCTTCGGCCTGGGCGCAATCGGCCAGCAGGTCATCCAGCGCTTCGGCGGCCTCGGCCGGTTCAGCCAGGCGGCCATCCAGCGCCCCGGCAAGGGCCACGGCACGGCTCCAGTCCACCCACTGGCCGAGGCGATCGGTCAGGGCGGGACTGGAGGCCGGCATCGCGCCGTCGCTGAGACGGGCGAGCAGACGGAGGAAGTCCGGTCCATCCACGACCGGCTGCGCTGCGTTCGCCATCAAGGGGGTGGGGGCCAAAAACCGTTGATTTTACAACCAGATGAGGCCGGCCGTATGAAGGCGGGGGCGAGGGGCAGCACCGATCGGGCCACAAGGCTTAAAATGGTCGGCTGTACCACCGCACCCCGACTTCTGGAGCTTGAGATGACCGTTGCGCAGTTCTACCCGATCGGCACCCCCGGACAGCCCTGGGGCGACGCCGAACGCGCGCAGTGGCGGGCCCGCCAGCAGCGGCAGCGCAGCTACCACGAAGACGTGGTGACCGCGCTGGAACGGCTGGACGAGCGCTTCGACGTGGTGCAGTACGGCCAGTTGGACTACGCCCCGGACCACTACCCGCTGTTTGCGGTGGTGAACAACGACGGGACCCCGGCCCTGCCGACCGCGCTGGTCACCGGCGGCGTGCATGGCTACGAAACCAGCGGCGTGCATGGCGCCCTGCAGTTCCTGGAGCAGCACGCCGAGCGCTACCTGGGCCGCTTCAACCTGATCGTGGCCCCGTGCGTCAGCCCGTGGGGCTATGAGCGCATCCAGCGTTGGAACCCCAACGCCATCGATCCCAACCGCAGCTTCCGTGACGGCGGCCTGATCGAGGAAGCCGCCTCGCTGATGCGCTGGGTGGCCGAACGCAAGGCCAACATCCGGGTGCATCTGGACCTGCACGAGACCACCGACAGCGATCTGCACGAGTTCGACCCGGCCCGCTGCGCCCGCGACGGCAAGCCGTTCGAGCGCGACCCCATTCCCGATGGCTTCTATGTGATCGGCAACAGCGAAGACCCGCAGCACGAATTCCAGAAGGCGCTGATCGCCGCCGTGGCTCCGATCACCCACATTGCCCCGGCCGACGCCGAAGGCAATCTGGTGGGCATGCCGCTGCAGTCGCTGGGCGTGGTGTGGGGCGAGTCGCGTTCCATTGGTGCATGTGCCGGCTTCACCGATGCGCTGTATGCCACCACCACCGAGGTGTACCCGGACAGCCCGCGCACCAACCCGCAGGAATGCAACGACGCCCAGGTGGCGGCGGTGTGCGCGGGGTTGGATTTCGCTCTGGCCAATTGATCGAGTACCGCATTGCGGCGCCGAGCCTTTGCTCGGCCGCTGCGGTGAGCAGCCGGGCCGGTCAGTTCCTTCTGCCCACTGACGATGACTGTTGGACGCGTCGACCAAGCCGGGCACCGACGCCAGCGGGCAACCGCGCAGAGGTGCCGTCTTCGCCACGAGCATGGCTTCACGGCCCGCGAGCGATGCAATCGCGATGATGTTCTCTCCAGCGAAGCTGCGTGAGACACCATCGGGAATGCTCCAGAATCTGCTTCACCTTGCACCTCTGATCACCGCTGCCATGACCTGCGTAACGGCGCTGATCTGGGTGGTCTATCTAAGCGTGTTCCTGCGCAGCTACCGCCGCCAGCAACGGCCATCCATTCTGATCACCTCCGGTGCGGGCAAGCATCTGGATGCGCACTGTTTTGTGACCAACCTTGGGTTGGAGCCGGTGTATCTGCTGGATGTGGTCATCGATCTGATCGAGCCGGGCGGCAAGGTCGTCCGCGCAGTCATTCCCGAGCGCACTGAACATTGGAACAAGGCTGTCCCCGGAGAGGAGGAGGACATCCGGCGCGCCACCAACGTGGGGCCGCTCAGCAGCGGCGGAGAACGCGACCTGGGCCGCTTCCGCACGCTCATTGACCGTGCCGGCACTGAGAACCCGGACATCAAGGCGGATATCGCCTTCACCAGCCTGGAGGTGACCGTGGTCATCGTGACCGCCAGCCAGGCCGAGCTCTGTGGCGCCTCGCGCTGCTACCACATCGACCACACCGTGGAAGGCGCGCCCTGCCTCATGGCCAAGACCATCAAGGCCAAGCAACTGCAGGGCTGGTTGGCACGCAGGACCCTGACACGTCTGTTGAGTGCCCAGCTCAGGGCCAGCGGCGAAAGCTGAAGCACCGCCCCTCTGCTTGGACAGCCGATCGCGGCAACTCTCCGCTCTTCAGCGCATCACGATCCCGTGAACATCCTCACGACGCGGCACGCACCTTGTTGAACCGTTCACTGCCCCAGCGCCAGGCGATGCATCCAGTCATCGGCTTGCGGCGTACGCCCTCATGCACGCAACGCTTCTTCCCTGCTGCTACGTGATGCCATGCATTCCCGCATGGCTGCTAGGCGGTGCAGTGATGGCAGCGAACGCTGCGCATTTCCCAGCCCGGTTGGGCTATCAACGAGGACACGAACATGCGTACCCAGATCCAGCGCCTGACCCTTGCCGCCACCGTCGCGGTTGCCTGCGCAACTGCCCCGGCCGCCTTTGCCGCCGACAACCCGATGGTGGGTGGCGTGCCGATGTACGCGAACAAGACCATTGTCGAAAACGCCTCCACCGCCCAGAACCTGAGCACCCTGGTGACTGCGGTGAAGGCGGCCGGGCTCGTTGACACGCTCAGCGGCAAGGGTCCGTTCACCGTATTTGCTCCCGACAACCAGGCCTTCGCCAAGCTGCCCGCAGGCACCGTGGAAACGCTGCTGAAGCCTGAAAACAAGGCCAAGCTGACCCAGGTCCTGACCTATCACGTGGTACCGGGCACCTACACCTCCACCCAGCTGACCGCAGCAGCGCGCAGCCACGGTGGCAGCAGCACGCTGAAAACGGTGCAGGGTGAAGCGCTGACGGTGAAGCTGCAGGATGGCAAGGTCTGGGTGGTCGACGCCAAAGGCGGCAAGTCTGCAGTAACCACCGCCGACGTGAGGCAGTCCAATGGCGTGGTGCATGTGGTCGATTCGGTGCTGATGCCGAAGTAAGCCCAGGGCCGCAACATCGATGGCAGTGCGGGAGCGGCTGGTTTCACAGGCCAGCCGCTCACGATTAAGCGCGGTTCAGCGATCAAGCGCATCGGGCGTTGTGCCTGCCGCCGCCCAGCCCCCACCCAGCGCCAGGAACAGATCCACCTGACGGTCCCCCAGCTGCGCGCGCGATGCTGCCAGGGCAGACTCTGCATCGGCCAGCGCAGCCTCGGCAGACAGCACGTCGATGAAGTCGATCCTGCCAAACCGGTACAACTGCCCGGCCTGGTCGCTCGCATGTGCCGCGTCGTCGCGGGCGAGGGCAAGGCTGTGCTCGCGATCGATCTCCTGCGCGTAGGCCGACAGCGCAGTTTCGGTCTGCCGCAGCGCGTCCAGCACCACGCCATCGAACGATGCCAGCGTGGCATCGGCGTTGGCGCCGGCCGCATCGATCCGCGCCCGGGTTGCGCGGCGGTTCGGCCAGCGCCACGACAGCAGCGGTCCGAAGGACGCGCCGATGCTGTCGCTGCTCAGCAGCTGCTTGAATGAACCTGCCGTGCCGGCGGACGCGCCGATGCTCACCTGTGGGTACAGGGCTGCCGTTTCCACGCCGATCATCGCGGTGGCGGCCGCCAGGCTGCGCTCGGCCGCGCGGACATCTGGGCGGCGCTGGATCAGCTGGCCACCATCGCCGACCGGAACCGGTTGCTGCAGGCGCGGCGGTTGTTGGCAGTTGGCGACGTCCTGCGGATAGTCGGCTGGTACGCGTCCCATCAGCGCCGCCAGCGCGAACAGGGCCGCCTGCCGTTCGGCAACCAGATGCGGCACCGCCGCCGCACTGCGGTTGACCGCCGCGCGCGCCCGGCTGACGTCGAATTCGGTTCCGCGCCCGCCGGCCGCCAAGCGCGTGGTGGCGTCCAGCGTGGCGCGCTGCGTATCGAGCACACGCTGCGTCGCCGCCAGGGTGAGGTTGGTCGAACAGATGCCGACATAAGCGCGGGTGACAGCGGCGGCGACCACCACCCGCACCTGGTCACGTGCTGCAGCGACAGCCTCTGCATCGGCGCTGGCGGCTTCGATGCCGCGGCGGATGCCACCTGCCAGGTCCAAGGGGTAGGACAGATGGATGCCGAGCGCATATACCTGCGGTGGCGAGGTGGGTGAGGTATATCCGCCGGCATGGGCCAGCGTGGCCGATGCATCTGCGTCGGTGCTTGCCGAGTGCTCGGCCCGGTACTGCAGCACCATCGCCGTGGCGCGGCGCAGGTTGGCATCGGCCGCGCGCAGATCGGTATTGGCCCGCAGCGCTTCGCTGACGTAGGCATCGAGTCGTGGATCGTCGTACAGCTGCCACCAGCGGTCCGGCAGCTCGGCCTGTGCGTAGGCCGCTTGGTGGCTCGATACGAATGCGAGGCGAGCTGCCGGGGCGGCGGCAACCGCGTTGGCCGGCAGCGTGTAGTCCGGGCCGGACACGCAGCCGGCCAGCGACAGCGCACAGGCGAGCACGCCCACGCGTGATGCGGTGCCGATCACTTGCAGGCTCCCTGCGCGCGCGGAGTGATGGTCACGCTGGCGGTCCTGCCGACGATCAGGCGCGTATCCGGTGCTACGTCGTCCAAGTGGATGCGCACCGGTATCCGCTGCGCCAGCCGCACCCAGGTATACGTTGACGCAACCGATGGCAGCAGGTTGTGGGTGCTCGCGCGCTGGTCGTCGGCAATGCCGGCGGCGATGCTCTCCACGTGCCCATGCACGTCGCGGCCATCGCCCATCAGGCGGGCGACAGCGGCATCGCCTTCGTTGATGCAGTTGAGCTTGGTTTCTTCGAAATAGCCTTCGACCCTGAGGCTGGCGCTGTCGATAAGCGCCAGCGCCTGGGCACCCGGCTGCAGGAAATCGCCCGGGTGCAGGTCGAGGTTGGTGACGATGCCATCGGCGCTGGCGCGCACTTCGGTGCGCTGCACGTTCAGCAGCGCCACCCGCCGCTCCGCTCGGGCCTGTGCAAGGCCGGCCACTTCGGTATCGACCTTGGCAGCATTGCGCTCCCGCGTTTCCGAAGCCACCAGGTTGCCCAGCGCGATGTCCCGCTTCGATTCACGGCGGGCAAGGGCAAGCGTGGCCTGCGCGCTGTTCACTGCGGCATCGGCCTTGTCCAGCGCGGCGGCGTAGCGTGGCTGGTCCAGCACCAGCAGCAGCTGCCCGGCTTTCACCCGCTGGTTGTCCTGCACCAGCACCTGGGTGACCAGCCCGCCCATGTCCGACGCCACGCGGATCACGTCCGCGCGCACGCGGCCGTCGCGCGTCCACGGCTGCGCTTCGTAGCGGTTCCACAGGGACAGCGCCGCGATCACGGCAACGACGAACAGGCAGAGCGTTGCGCTCCAGCGGCCAATGACACTCAACAGGTGCTTCATTTCAGTTTCTCAAGCTGGGGCGCGAGCTGGATCAGCAGCTCCGCCAGGATCACGAACAGCGAAAGGCCCACCAGCGGGCGATAGGCGAACAGCCGGTACAGGCCGAGGCTTGCCAGCAGCCGCGAGGCCACCATCGACAGCGCCAGCGCGATGAGCGCCACCGCCAGCAGGCCGGGAACGAAGACGCCGTCAATGGAGATATCGGAAAACATCGACTCAGTCCTCATGAGCGAGCAGGTCGCGGCGCAGGCCGGAAAGCAGTGCAAGAACATGCTCGGTTCCGGTCGCGCTGCCAGCGAGGATGACCTCGCGTGTGCGTTCGAGCGATTCCAGTAGCGGCGGGCTTGCCGGGCGAGGAGCGGGTGTGCGGAAGTGGGCAGTGGCCCTGTGCATCAGCAGCGCATGACAATCACGGCTGCTCTGGTCCATGAGCGTCCTGCCGATCACACGAAGTTCGGCCACGGCACTGGCCGCGCGCATGTCCGCAAACAGCGTCCGCAACGTGGGGGCTGCATCCGGATGGCCGCGCAGGCGAGGGGCAAGCAGCGCAAGCCGATCCACCATGCGGCTTGTCCAGTCGCTGGCATTTCGCACCTGCCCGGCGGCGCGGCGTGCGATGTCCCGCCGGATCACATCCTGCAGGCGCGCGCGGCTGCGATTGCTGTCCAGCGTCTGCAGCAGCGACATGCTGCACAGCGCCGCCGCCGTGCCCACGAACAGCGCCAAGCTGCTGTTGAGCGCGCCCGCGATATGGGTGGCATTGGTGGCGCCCAACCCGGCGATGAGGGGGAAGGTGAGCACTACCCCCAATGCGCCCATGATGAACGGCGGGCGGGCGAGGAACGAGCCACACACCAGCAGTGCCGGCGCCAGTGCCATGGCCAGGCCGACGAAATCGGACAGACCCGGAAAGATCAACAGCGCGTAGAACAGCCCGATGACCACGCCGATGGTCGACCCGATCAGATAGCGCATGACATGCCCGGCAGGTGCCTCGGTGGTCCCGAACAACACGCAGGCCGTGCCGATGATGGAGACGGCGGTTGCACCATCGGACCACGCGGTAATGATCCACAGCGCGCAGGCCAGTACGATGCCAACGAAGGCACCCAAGGCGCTGCGCAGGGCGATCCGGTGGTCACGATGCAGCACATGACCGCTCGCCTTCCTGGCAAGGTGCGCGGGCACATGCCGGCGCCAGTCCGGGCGGGCAGCGTGCAGCTGATCTTCCAGCAGCCGGCAGTCGTGATGCGCAGCGTCGAGTTCGGCCTGACGTGCGCAGAGATCTGCACGCAGCAGGTCCGGCCATGCTGTGTGCGCCGTGCCAGCGGGCTGCGCGCGCAGCTGGGCCATTGATTCGTCCACGGCGCTGGACAGCATCAGCACATCGAGCATCCGGTCATGCAGTGCGCGCAGGATCTGCACCTGGGCGACGCCGTGCACACTGTCGAACGGCAGGTGGATGGACAGCGTGTGCAGTTCGAGGAGGTCCGCGGCTACCTTGGAGCGATCCGCAGCCAGTACCGTTTCGTTTGCGCCAGCGCGCATGTCCCGCGTCCAGCGCTCCGCATCGGCGAGGATCGATGCCACGCGCGCGTGCACACGCGGCGAGACCCGGCGTGGCCACAGCAGGCCATGGACCAGCGTCGCCGCAAGAATGCCGATGGAGATTTCCTGCACGCGGGTGACGGCGATGGTGAAGACGTCATCGGGCACCATCACCGCCGGGAAACCAATCAGGCTGGTGGTGTACCCGGCCAGCAGGAAGGCGTACGCACGCGGTGTGCGGTCGAGCATGGCCAAATACAGGCACAGGCCCATCCAGGCGGCCAGTACCATGCTCAACACTAGGGGCGCGTTGGCGAACCGCGGCACCAGCAGCACCGTAGCAACCGCCCCGCCGACCGTTCCCAGCAGCCGGAACAGGCCACGGCTGAGTGTCGCGCCGGACATCGGCTGCGACACCAGGTAGACAGTGCCGATCACCCAGAACGGGCGGGTCAGGCCGATGCGCAGCGAGACATACAGCCCGAGGATCGCGGCGAGCAGGCATTTGAGCGAGAACAGCACCGCTTCGCGGTCGACCTTCAATGCGGGCGACGTCAACAGCGCGATGGGGCGCGAAAGCCAAGGGCGGGTAGGGGCGGGGATGTGCATGGCGCCATCGTATTCAGCGAGCCCCGCCGCCGAATTTCGCTAGAATGTCAGTCTATCGCTGAATCCGGTCATCGAGAATGACTCGCATTTCACTGCCTGGCTTTGATCTGGACCCGGACGCGACGGATCGGCCGGCAGTGGCCAGCCGCCTGCAGGTGGCCGACCACGATGCCGAGATTCCAGTGCATGACCACCGCAAGGGACAGCTGATCCTGGCACTTCATGGCGCGGTGACCTGCGAGGTGGCCAATGCGTTGTGGATCGTGCCGCCACAGTGCGGCGTGTGGATTCCGGGCAGCATGCCGCACAGCAACCGGGCCACCGCCAACGCCCGCCTGTGCTATCTGTTCGTCGAGCCGGGCGTTGTCGACCTGCCACTGCACTGCGTAACGCTGTCGATCTCGCCGATGGTGCGCGAGATGATCCTGCACCTGGCCGACGCGCCGCAGGACTACCCGCGCGGCGGGCACACCGATCGCCTGGCGCGTGTGCTGCTGGACGAACTGGTGCAGATGCCGGCTGAGCGGTTGTACCTGCCGGTGAGTGACCACCCCAAGATCCGTGCGCTGGCTGCGGCGCTGTCAGCCAATCCGGCCGACCGCAGCACCATCAGCGAGTGGGCCAAACGCCTGGCGTTGGGCGAGCGCACGTTGACGCGGTTGATTGATCGGGAAACCGGTCTGTCGTTCGGGCGCTGGCGGCAGCAGCTGCATCTGCTGGTTGCGATTCGCGAGCTTGCCGGCGGCGCGGCGGTGCAGCGGGTTTCTGAAACCCTGGGCTATGAATCGGTGACGGCGTTCATCACGATGTTCAAGAAAGCGCTGGGGCAATCGCCTACGCGGTATTTTGCGGCGCGGTTGCGGAATCAGGATTCAGCTGCGCGTGGTGGTTGACGTTGACTGGCTGACGTTGATTGGCTGAAAGGAAGTATCAGCTCTCCGCGGAACTGCGTTTGTCACGTATCGAATAGATCACTGAAAAGATCTTCCAGCCCCGCTCGGTGCGGACCAGCTGCCACATTTCCCTGCCCCAGTTTGCCTTCACGCCGTTGGCATGGAAGCTGTAGTCGAACGACACCGATGCCACATCGCCATCTGTATCGATTTTGGTGTTGAAGAACTTCTCCTCCCGTGGCTCTGCCGTGGCCACGGCCTCATCGATGAGCGAAATGAAGTTGTTCGACGGAATATTGCGTGCCTTGATTGCATCGGGCTTGACCCTGCGGATGTCTGCCAATCTCCGATCCTCGGACACGAACTGCCAGCCGATGTCGTCCGGTCTATCCGAGAAGAACGAGCTCATGTAGGTCGGTTTGTCCTTGTTGATCAGCGAGGTGCGGAAGGACTCGATCACCTGTTCGATCGCTTCCACATCGGCAGGCGTGTTTTGTTCTGCGCAAGCTGGAAGGCAGGGCAACAGGCAAAGGGCGAGCGAGGTGAGGACCGTTCCTGGAGTGTGCATCTGTAGTGTCGGGTTGAAGGGGAAGGTGGGCATGCGCATCAGCGAGCGTACGTGCGCCAGAAGAGCACGCGATTGCCTGTGCTGCTTGTTGCGACGAAGATCGACTTGCCGAATTCGGGCTCGCAACGGAAAAAGGTATAGGCGCGTTTCAGAGCGGCCTCACTCGGCCACCAGCTTCGATTGAACATTGCCGGCTGGACAGCGCTGTGGTTGACGGGCCGGCAACCCGACGGCAACAACAGCTGCTTGCTGCGTGGCTTGCTGAAGGCAAGCGCGCTCACGTTTGAATCGAGGTCGTGCACCTCACGCAGGTCGGTCGCCTCCTCGGGCACCCACGCGGGAATCCAGCCCTTGGCAATCATCTCGGCATCGACGGCTTCCTGCTTCGTGGCGTAGGAGCTGTCCATCACCAGATCGCAGGAGGTGAGTATTAAGCAGAGCGCGAAGAGGAGGAACAGCCTCATGCGGTCTGAAAATGGAGGAAATGTCGGGGTCATAGACGATCCTGCAGCGCATCCTTGCATCACTAGCTTGACGGTGCACGCTAGCACTAATGAAGACTGGAAGCAGTTTGGGGGAGTACTCTGATCACCAGGGCAGGGGCGTTGCCGATATCGATAATCGTGACCGACATCCCACGGCTTGACTTGATTATGTAATGGGCTTGCGCGATAACTGCCCCGTGCGGCGTTGCCGCATTCCGGAACAGGGACGATCCGAAGCAGGGCGCGATAGGGCGGTGAACCGCCCGTGCGCCTTCGTCCCTCCCGGCGCGGTATTCGCCCAGGAAGGAGAACACGGATGTTCGAACGGACAATGAAGCTGGCGTGTGTGGCGCTGACGATGGCCGCGTTTGGCTGCGCGGCCCCCCTTGCCGCGCAGGCGCAGGAGAGCAAGACAACCTGGCGCATCTCCCAGCCAAGCGGGAATTCGACCCAGTACAAGACTCAGCAGGAGGCAGTGCAGGCGATCAAGAGCCTGCCCGCGCCGAGTCCGTTCCCGCCTGAGCTCCAGTTCGGTTGGCAGTCCGTCAATTCGATCAAGTCGAAGGTCGTGGACCTGGAGGGAAATACCTCAATCACGTACTGGATGGGCAAGTCCCAGCCCTCCGACCCTGATTGGTCGTATCTGAGTACCGCTATATTCCCGACAGAAGAGGCGATGGTTGCTTCCTATCTCGCCGATATCAAGGCGTTCAATCCTGTATGCCCGGGTGCAGCCGTTACGCCTACAAGCGAGTGGTATGCGCTCAGCCCGGACATGGAAGGAACCATCGAGACACGTGATTTTGAAGTGATATACATGACCGGCGACAACACAGCCGAGTCGCCGTGCACGCCCTACCCAAGCGATGCCCATATGACGCGGACCCGGCGTCTGAACTGCCCGGTCCCCCTCACCCAGTGGTCCAACAAGCACGAAGCCTGCGTCAGCGAAGAGTTCGTAGCAACCATCACCTCCAAGACGACGCAGTGCGACAAGGATGGCGGGAACGGCAATTGCCCGACCTCGGGTAACAGCGCCATGAGTGGCATGAGCCCGAACCCCTCCAGCACTCCGGCATCGCAGGAGCCTCCGTGCACTGGCACCGTAGGCAACCCCTGCGACGTGAAGACCGGTGAGAAGTACGAGATCGCGCAGGACTTCGATCTGGGCTGGGTTGCACTGACGCGCTACTACCATTCGGGAATATCCACCTCGTCCGGAGGCTTCGGCTACGGTTGGACACACTCGCTAGGTGCCCAGCTCGCACTGGATGGGACGGGCGGCGCAGGCATCGTTGAAGCCACCGGTTTCCAGCGCGCCTTCAAGAAGATCGGCCAGGTCTACGAGGCCGCCGACAGCAGTGGCGATCGCCTGGTCCAGAATGGAAACTGGACGCTGTACGCGTCCGACGCCATTTCGACATTCGACGATGCGGGCCGGCTCGCCGTGAAGCGCTTTGTGGACGGCACGTCGCTCACCTTCGTCTATGACGATAGCCAGCGCCTCGCTGCCGTCGTGCACAGCAGCGGCCGTACGCTTGAATTCGTCTATCAGTCCAACGACTACGAAGCATTGATCAGCTCCGTTCTGGTCGCGGGCGTGCCGCAGGCGAGCTATACCTATACCGCGCATGGGCAGGTCGCTACCGTCACCTACGCGGGCGGAGGGGTGCGCACCTATCACTACGAGAATCTGGATTTCCCCCAGCATCTGACCGGCATTACCGCCGAGGATGGGCGTCGCTACAGCACCTTCACCTATGACACCATCGGTCGCGTCATTTCGAGCCAGCACGCGGGTGGCGCTGATGGCGTAACCCTTGCCTACAGCCCCAATGGCGGTGCGGTGGTCACTGATGCATTGGGCCATCAGACCGATTACACGCTGACAGCCGGTGGCGACAGCGCACCTCCCCGCAAGGTGTCGGGCACGACCGATGCCCAGGGTTCGGTCAGCCGCACCTACTATGACGGCGCGGTCGATTTCCGCCGGCGTCTGGATACCTATACGGACCGGCGCGGCGTCCAGACCAAGCACACATATAGCGAAGGCGTCGACGCGGTGACGGGCCGACCGGTCAACACCCATACCATCACCGATGCGGTGGGCCTGCCTGAACAGCGTGTTGTGCAGGCCGTGCGCGACAGTGTGACCAACGCGGTGCTGGCGACGACCATCGGTCAGCGTGAGACGCGTACCGCCTACAACCCGCGCCGACAACCGGTGAGCGTGACCCTGAAGGATCTGGCATCCGGGCAGACGCGTACGACCACATATACCTATTGCGAGGCTGCGGATGTGGCCGCGGCGGGCAGTTGCCCCGTGGAGGGGCTGCTGAAGAGCGTGGATGGCGCGCGCACCGACGTGGCCGACGTCAGCACCTACGCCTACTACTTCGCAGACGACACAGGATGCGCGACCAATGGGGCCTGCACCTATCGCAAGGGCGACCTGCGCAGTGTCACAAATGCACTCGGTCAGACGGTGGAGACGTTGGCCTACGACGCCTACGGGCGACCGTTGTCGGTGAAGGATGCCAATGGCGTTGTCACCGACTACGCCTACCACGCTCGTGGCTGGCCCGCCTCGGTGACTGTACGCGGAGCCACCACCGCCGAGGATCGATCCACCCAGATCAGCTACTGGCCGACCGGCCAGGTGCAGCAGATCACCGAGCCCGATGGCGGCAGCGTGACTTACGTGTATGACGCGGCACAGCGACTTACCGACATCGAGGACAACGCCGGAAACACCATCCACTACACGCTGGACAATGCCGGCAATCGCCTGAAGGAGGACACCCTCGATGCGGGCGGCACCCTGCGCCGCACCCTGGCACGCACCTTCAACACGATTGGCCAGCTTACGGCGCTGAAGGACGCCGGCAACCACGCCACCAGCTTCACCTACGATGCCAACGGCAACCCGCAGACGGTAACCGACGCCCTGCAGCGCGTCTCCAGCCAGCAGTACGATCCCCTGAACCGGCTGGCTCGGACCCTGCAGGACGTGGGAGGTGTTGCTGCGGAAATCCGCAGCCAGTACAACGCGCTGGACCAGGTCACCCAGGTGACCGACCCGAAGGGCCTGCACACCACCTATGCCTATAACGGTTTCGGTGATCTGACTGGACAGGTCAGTCCGGACAGTGGCGCCAGCAGCTTCACCGTTGATCTGGCTGGCAACCGCAAGACCGCCACCGATGCGCGGGGCATCACCGCTACCTACAGCTACGACGCGCTCAACCGCCTGATCGGCATCGCCTACCCAGACCCCAATCTGGATGTGGGCTATAGCTATGACGTGGCACCGGCTGCCTGCGCCGCCGACGAGCGCTTTGCCAAGGGGCGCCTGGGGCAGGTGTTGCACGCGAATGGCAGCACCCAGTACTGCCATGACCGCTTCGGCCAGGTCACCCGCAAGGTGCAGACCCTCAACGGCGTCGTCAGCACGTTGCGATATGCCTACAGCAAGTCCGGCCGCCTGACCGCGATGACCTACCCGGACGGCAGCGTGGCCGACTACGTACGTGACACCCAGGGCCGTGTCAGCCAGATTGGCCTGACGCGCACCGGCCAGCCGCGCCAGATCTTGGTGAACAACGTGATCTATGCGGCCTTCGGCCCGGCGACCGGTTGGACCTACGGCAATGGTCGCCAGTTGCAGCGCCCGCTGGACCTGGACTACCGCCCGCAGGCCGTGCATGACCCGGCCGCAGGCGGCCTGTCCCTGAGCTATGCCTATGATCCGGTCGGTTCGATTACCGAGCTGAAGAACGGCGCAGGGTCTGAAGTGCTGGTCAAGTATGCTTATGACGCGCTCGGCCGCCTGACCCAGACCCAGGACGGCACGACCGGCACGCCGATTGAAACCTATGGCTACGACGCCACCGGCAACCGCACCTCGCTGACCACTTCGGCAGGAACCGCCAATTACACCTATCCGGCCACCAGCCACCGGCTTACGGCGGTCGATGGTGAGCCACGCAATCATGATGCGGCGGGTAATACCACAAGCATCGGCAGCAAGGCGTTCGTCTACAGCGATGCCAACCGCATGAATGCAGTGAAGCAGAGCAATGCCGTGCTGGAGAGCTACGCCTACAACCATCGCGGCGAACGCGTGCTGCGCAAGCCGGCCGGTGGTGCGGCTCAGATCACGTTGTACGACGAAGCAGGGCAGTGGCTGGGCAACTATTCGGCCACGGGGCAGGCGCAGCAGCAGGCGATCTGGCTGGACAATTATCCGGTGGCATTGATCAATCTGCCGAGCACCGGCGTGCCGGAGCTGGCCTACGTCCAGCCGGATCATCTGGGTACGCCGCGTGTTGTGATCGACCCGGTGCGCGATGTCGCGATCTGGGAGTGGAGCAACAAGAGCGAGGTGTTTGGTGATCAAGCACCGATCAATGACGTCGATAGCGATGGAGTGACGTTCAGGCTGTCGCTACGCTTCCCGGGCCAGCAGGCCACGGATGCCAGCGGCTTGTTCTACAACTACCAGCGCGAGTATGACCCGGCGGTTGGTCGGTACTCGCAGAGTGACCCGATTGGCTTGAACGGGGGGGCAAACACCTTTGCTTATGTTCAGTCCACGCCACTTTCCTTGGTCGATCCGCATGGGCTTCAGGCGACCTTCGCCGATTGCGTTTCGGAGAGGCGATGGGACTGGGGCAAGCTTGGCGCCAGCGGTCCGGAAGGTACGTCGACAACAGGTGATGTCACATCCGGGGCACAGGTAGCAAACGCCGCTGCCAACACTGCAGTTGGAAGTACAGGTTCGGGAATCAGCGCGGCACCCCACGCAACAACGTGGCAGCATGCAGCGGGTTCCCAAGCGGGGCAGACGATGCAGCGGGCGGCCAACGGACGTCGATTCGGCCCTGTTCAAGCATCTTGGAGTTCGGCAGGAAGACTCTTGGGTCGCGTGGCTGTGGTGACGACTGTGTGGGAGGGATTCTGGAACATCGGCTCCATGGTTTATTGTGGCTGTAGCGCAGGCGGTGAATAGAGGTCAATAGAAATGATGGATATTCTGAGAGAACGAGAGGAGCTATCTCCTCCTGGCTTCTATGACCAGTACTATGCGGAAAGTGGCTTGGATCAGGAAACCGTAGTCGAGCTACTTAAGCACGTTGCAGATGAGCTTCGACTTCCACCAGGGAAACTCCGGCCCGGAGATCGCTTTTCGAAGGAGCTGTCGCCTGACGACGCACATGGTTGGGACTCGGGATATGGGGTTTTGATATTCGAGCTTCAATCGCTGGCGAGAAAGCGGGGTGTTGCAATCAATCAGAAGGTTGATTCGCTCGACGATTACATTCGTATCATGGCTGGCATCTATTGATGGTATTGATGGGAATGGATGAGTGCTGAACTGTCATCGACGCGAAAGCAGGTCGTATCTGTGCGTGGACGATCAGGATCAGCTGTTCGAGCTTGAATTCTGGACGGTAGACGCCTCACCGATCATCTACCTCGATCTGAGGAGCGCTTTCAGCGGGCACTGACGCCTGCTGAAAGCGCTCTTCGCTGAAGCGTTGCGCGTGGCATTCACCCCTCGGGCTGCAACCGCCCCACAGCCTGCGCACTCAACGCCAGGCACGCCAGCATCAGCCCCTCCATCACCCGGTCGCCCACATAGTCCTCGGGCTCGCCGTTCTGCCGGGTCCGCTCGGCCGCCAGCAGCACTTCCTGCACCACCCGCAACCCGGCCAACGCGCAATCCGAATCGGCCAGCGCCATGCAGCGCCCGGGCAACTGGTGTCGCTCTGGCCAGGGCTGCCCGTCGGCGGCGGCGCCTTTGCCGATGCGCTTCAGGTTGGCAATCAGGGTATGCGCATCCGCGCAGGGCACAGCCTCTGCCAGGTCATCGGCATTGGCCGGGTCACGGTAGGCGTGCAGGTGGGGAAGATCAGATCCGTTCATGGCGAGGCTCCGTGCAAGGCAATCGGTAGCCGCCACACAGAGGTGGCGGGCGGTACGTGGTTCGAATCCGGGTTGACGTCAAGCCGGTGGGCGCGAACGCCCCCACGCACCGCCCGCCATAGCCGGCAGACGGATTGCCAGCCGGCGCCACGGAATGTGGACGCCGACTGGCAAGCGCAATCACTCAAGGTCAACACGGGATTCGAAACCCGGCCACCCGTTTTCGGTGGCACGCCATCTGAGCCCGCGTCGCTGTGCAATGCCAATCAGAAGAGTTGCAAATAGCTCACGATTGGAGACGCTTTCGGCATTGAACCACGCTGTTAAGTACCGGCACTGCTGGCTGCCGCGATGACCCACCGCGACCAGGCAATCTGCGACAGGTGTCGTGGTTGGGTGAAGAAACGGGACGTAGCGGCCGGTTCGAAAACGACAGGGTTGAAGGCTGTACCCTTCAGCGCCACCGCAGTCGAGCTCCGGGTTGACGCTTTCAGCGCCCCGGCGCACTCTGAGGGCTCGGGTCGACAACCTGTTCAGGCGCCCAGCGGCATGGTGGGCTCAGGAGTGAAACAGCCATGAGCCAACTCACCGACGGGTTCGGACGCCGCTTCCCGTATCTGCGTCTGTCATTGACCGAGGCCTGCAACTTCCGTTGCAGCTACTGCCTGCCCGATGGCTACCAGGCCGACGGCCGCCCGCGCTTCCTGGCGGTGGACGAGATCGCGCGCCTGGTGCGTGCCTTTGCCATGCTGGGGATGACCAAGATCCGCCTGACCGGGGGCGAGCCCAGCCTGCGCAGGGATCTGGACGAAATCATCGCTGCGGTGGCGGCCGTGCCGGGCATCCGCAAGGTGGCCATCACCACTAATGGCACGCTGCTGCCGCGGCGCCTGCCGGGCTGGCACCGGGCCGGCCTGACCGCGCTGAACGTAAGCATGGACAGCCTGCAGCGCGAGCGCTTCAGGACCATCACCGGCCACGACCGCCTGCCGGAAATCCAGCAGGGGCTGGCGGTGGCACAGGCATTGGGCCTGCCGGCCATCAAGCTCAACGCGGTGCTGCTGCGCGGCCTGAACGACGATGAGTTGCCGCAGTGGATGAACTTCCTGCGCGACCGTCCTTTCAGCGTGCGCTTCATCGAACTGATGCGTACCGGCGACAACGAAGCCTATTTCCAGCGCCACCATCTGCGTGCCGACGTGGTGATCGAGCAGCTGCTGGCCGCTGGCTGGCACGAGCGCCCGCGCGCGGACGACGCCGGCCCCGCGCGCGAGTTCAGCCACCCGCAGCATCGCGGCACGGTGGGCATCATCGCTCCGTACTCGCGTGACTTCTGCAAGGGCTGCAACCGCCTGCGGGTGACCGCCAAGGGTGACCTGCGGCTGTGCCTGTTCGGCGAATTCGGCGTGCCGCTGCGCCCGCTGTTGCAGAGCGACGACGACCAGGACGCGCTGCTGGCACGCATCACCACACAGCTTGGCCTGAAAGCGGCCGGGCACGGATTGCACCAGGGCCAGACCGGATTGATTCCGCACCTGGCTTCGATTGGAGGATGAGGAACACGATGCCGGGTGATCTGAAGGCGGCCTTCCACATGGCCGATGTGCGCGACAAACGTATTACCCGCCGCCGCGCGGTGGCGGTGGGCGAGCTGCATGCCGGCCCGGTGGCCTACCCACTGATTGTCGAGCGCCGGTTGCCCAAGGGCGATGCGCTGGTGATGGCCGAGATTGCCGGGCTGCAGGGCGCCAAGATGGCCTCGATGCTGATGCCGCTGTGCCACCCGCTGCCGCTGGAACTGGTGCAGGTGTGCTGCGCGCCGGTGCCGGAGCGGCAGGCGATACGCGTGTGGTGCGAGTGCGCCAGCGAGGCCCGCACCGGTGTGGAGATGGAGGCGCTTGCCGGCGTCAACGCGGCACTGCTGACCCTGTACGACCTGAGCAAGCCGGTGGAGCCGGCGCTGCGCATCGAGGGCATCCGCCTGTTGTTCAAGGAGGGCGGCAAGCGCGGCCTGTGGCTGCATCCCGACGGCATGGACGAGGACGAGCGCGCGCGCTTCAGGCCACGCCCGCCCAAGGGTTTGAACGGTGCGGCCTGTGCGGTGATCACCCTGAGCGATCGCGCCAGCGAGGGTAGCTATGCCGACGAGTCCGGCCCGAAGCTGGTGAGCGGGCTGCAGGCGCTCTGTGGCGAGGTGGTGGCTGCCGAGGTATTGCCCGATGGCATCGAGCCGCTGGCGGGCCGCCTGCGTGCGCTGGCGGGCGAGGGCGTACGCCTGTGCCTGTGTACCGGCGGCACCGGGCTTGGCCCGCGTGACCTGACCCCGGAGGCGCTGCGTTCGTTGAATGCGCGACCGGTGCACGGCTTGGCGCAGATGGTGCGCGCGTTGAGTGCGCAGCACACGCCGATGGCCTGGCTGAGCCGGGCCGAGGTGGTGCAGCTGGATGACATGCTGGTGTTTGCGCTGCCGGGCAGCCCGCGTGCGGCCGCGCAGTGCCTGGACATTCTGGCGCCGGTGCTGGGCCACGCGGTGGCGATGGTCGATGGCGGTGGCCACGCATGATTACCTACAGCGAAGCGCTGCAGCACCTGATGGAGGCCGCCACGCCGCTGCCGGCCGAACACTTGCCGCTGCATGAGGCGGGTGGACGCATCCTGGCCACGGACATCATCAGCGGGCAGTCGTTGCCGCCGTTCGACAACTCGGCGATGGACGGCTTCGCGTTGCGCGCCAATGGCACGCCGTTCGAAAGCGATACCGAATTTGTGGTGCAGGGCTGGCAGGCGGCGGGCGACGCCGGTACCGAGGGCGGCGACGGTGCATGGGAAATCATGACTGGCGCGCGCATGCCGGTTGGGCTGGATACGGTGGTGCCGATCGAGAACGTGGAGATCCTTGCCAGCGAGCAGGGTCGCCCGACCCGCATTGCGTTGAAGAGCGGGGTGAAACCTGGCCAGCACGTGCGCCTGCGCGGACAGGACGTGGAAGAAGGCGAGCGCGTGCTGCAGGCAGGGCAGGCGCTGGACATCAATGCACGCACTCTGCTGCACGCCATCGGCGTGGCCGAGGTGGCGGTGGTGGCACGGCCGAAGGTCGCTGTCATTGCCACTGGCAAGGAGCTGGTGACCGAAGCGGCGCAGGCGCTGGACTCCGGACAGATCCGTGACAGCAACCGGCCCTACCTGATCGGCCGCCTGCAGGCCGCCGGTGCCGAGGTGGTGTGGCAGGGCACGGTAGGCGATGACGTGGCTGCCTTCGATGCGGTGCTGGACGACGCGCTGGCTGCGGGTGCGAAGGTGCTGATCAGCACCGGCGCGGTGTCGGCCGGCCGCTACGACTTCATTCCCGATGCACTGCGCGCCCGCGGCGCCCGCATCGTGTTCCACAAGGTGGCGATCCGCCCGGGCAAGCCGCTGCTGTTTGCAGTGCTGCCCGATGGCGCGCTGTATTTCGGCCTGCCGGGCAATCCGGTGTCGGCGGCGGTGGGGCAGCGTTTCTTCGTTGAACCGGTGCTGCGTCGCCTGCTGGGCCTGGCCGCAGAGCCGCTGCTGCAGCTGCCGTTGCAGGCCGATGTGCGCAAGCCGCCGGGCCTGCGCTTCCACGCGCGTGCGCGGGTGGACGTGGACGCGCAGGGGCGCTTGAGCGCGCGCGTGCTGTCTGGGCAGGAATCGTTCCGTTTGAAATCCATGCTGCAGGCCAACGCCTGGGTGGTGCTGGAGGGCGAGGGTGACCTCGTCGCGGCCGGCACACCGGTGCGCGTGCAGGGCTGGGGCCATCAGGACCCGCTGCAGCTGGCAACCCAGGAGTCATGATGAAACAGGTGAATCTGCAGTTGTTCGGTGCGTTTTCCGATCTGGATGACAGCCGCGAGATTGCGCTGGAGGTGGCCGGTGGCACCGTGGCCGACCTGCGCCAGGCGCTACGAGAGCTGTTGCCGGTGCGCTTTCCCGGTTTCCGCGCCGGGTTGCTGGACTATTCGGCCTTTGCCGACCAGCAGCGCGTGCTGCGTGACCACGAGGCGCTGCCTGCCGATGGCAAGGTGGCGATCCTGCCGCCGGTGAGCGGGGGCTGAGCCATGAGCAGCAACGTGACGGCAAAGGTGGTGGACCGTGCGCAGCGCGCCATCGACCCGGTCGAAGGCATCGCGGCAGTGTCCGACCCGGCATTCGGCGGCATCGATGTGTTCATCGGCAAGGTGCGCGACTTCAATGTGGGGCGGCCGGTGACCGGCATCACCTATGACCTGTTCGAACCGCTGGTGCTGAACGAGATCCAGCGCTTGGCGGCGGAGATCGAGGCGACGTTCGGGCCGAAGCTGAAGCTGTATGTGGCGCATGCCAAGGGCCGCTTGGGCATTGGCGATGTGGCGGTGGTGGTGGCTGCGGGCAGCCCGCACCGCGATGAAGCGTTCCGCGCGTGCCGGCAGTTGATCGAGGCGGTGAAACACCAGTGCCCGATCTGGAAGCAGGAACATTACGAGGACGGCGACAGCGAGTGGAGCGAAGGCTGCACGCTGTGCCACGCCGATGGTGAACCGGCGCATGATCATCACTGACGCCAGTAGATCCACGCCATGCGTGGATGGCGCCTTCCCCTCGCGCTTGGCAGAAGCAGCCGCGCATGGCGTGGTCGGGTTTCCCGCGTGAAAACGCCCATTGCCGGCATCGTGCTGGCCGGCGGCCTGTCCAGCCGGATGGGCCGCGACAAGGCAATGCTGCCCTGGCAGGGGCGCACCCTGCTGGAGCACATGCGCGGCACCTTGCGGCTGGCCGGGGCAGACCGGGTCTGGGTGAGCGGACGCTATCCGGCGTTCGGCGGCGTGCCGGACCAGATCACGCGCTGCGGGCCACTGGGTGGCCTGTACAGCGTGGCGATGCAGATGCCCGATGGCCCTGCCTGGGTGGTGCCGGTGGATACACCCCGGTTGACCCCGGAGCTGTTGCAGCAGCTGCGTGAGCGACATCGCGGCGCTTGCACGATCTTTGACGGGCATCCGCTTCCGATGCTGTTTAATGTAGGCAATGAAGGCCGCACGATCCTCGAAACCATGATCCACGATCCCCTCGGCCCGCGCTCCCTGCAGGCCCTGCAACACCGGCTGGACGCGCAGACCCTGCGCCTGGCCCATGCCGATGAAGGCGCCCTGGTCAACTGCAATACCCCCACCCAATGGGAGGACGTTGCCTCATGAAGGTGCAGTTGCAGGAACAGACAATGCGCTTGCGCCTGGACGAGGCCGAGCTGGCCACGCTGCTGGCCGGTGAAACGGTGGAGAACCTGACCCGGTTCGGTGGCAGCGGTGGTTGGGGCACGGCCGTTTCGCTGCATGGCGGTGAAAGCGCTGTGCTGCTCGACAGTGGCACCGATTGCCGCCTGGTGCTGCCGCGCGGTTCGGTGGAGGACCTTGCCGGGCGCCTGCCGTGCCGTGATGGCCTGTCGTTTGCGCTGTACCTGGATGACGGCACCACGCTGCAGCTGCAGTTTGATGTGGATGTGCGCGACAGCGTGCGCCAGCGCGGCGCAGGCCGGCGCGGCACGTCACCTGCGGCGTGACCCGTGCAGTGCACGGAAGGCGATGGGGCCGTGCCGTATGATGGAGGCTTCCGTTCGAGCGTTGCCGTGATGTCTTCGATTCCGTCCCCTCAGCCGCGCCCCGGCCGGGCCACGCCGAATCCTGCCGCCGCCGATGATGGCGACGCGCTGCATTTCTGCAGCACCTGTGCCTTCTCCGATGCTTGCATGTCGCAGGGCTATGACAAGACGGCGCTGGGCGAACTGCATGTGCTGGTTGACCACGTCGGGCCTTTCCATGCGGGGGAATACATCTTCCGTGCGGGTGAGGCCTTCGATTCCATCGCCGCTGTGCGCGCAGGCATGGTCAAGACCTTCGTCGACGACAGCCAGGGCAACGAGCAGGTGCTGGGCTTCGCTCTGCCGGGCGAGGTAATCGGGCTCAATGCGATTCACGGTTCGCGCTTCCCCTGCAATGCGGTGGCACTGGATACGGTGCACCTGTGCCGCATTTCGTTCCCCAAGCTGAGCCTGCTGGCCACCCGCATGCCGGGGCTGCAGGCCAAGCTGTTCAGCCTGCTCAGCGCGGAGATCGGCAAGGTCGCCACGCTGGCGGCCAACCACCGTACCGACGAGCGCATGGCCGCCTTTCTGATGGACATGTCCGAGCGCTATGCACGGCGCGGGTTCTCCGCGACCCGCTTCAACCTGACGATGGCCCGCACCGAGATCGCCAACTACCTGCGGATGGCGCCGGAGACGGTCAGCCGGGTGCTGCGGCGGCTGAGCGATGAGGGTGTGATTGCAGTCAACCAACGTGAGATGCTGCTGCTGCAACCCGAGCGGCTGGCGGCGCTGGCCGTGGCCAGGGATTCCGAACAGGATTGAACACGGCCAAGGAGCCGATATGAAGACGCTGGGCGTGTTGTTGCTGGGGATGGTGGCTGCGCTGCCAGCGTGGTCGGCCGAACTTACGGTGTCGGCGGCATCGAGCCTTACCGAAAGCTTCCGCGAGCTGGGCGCAGCCTATGAGAAGGCGAACCCGGGCAGCAGGGTCGACTTCAACTTTGCCGCTTCCGGCGTACTGCTGCAGCAGATCGCGCGCGGCGCACCGGTGGATGTGTTCGCTTCGGCCGATGAGGCAACGATGGACCAGGCTGCGCAGCAGAAGCTGCTGGTGGCGGGTACGCGTGAGGTCTTCGCGGTGAACGCGTTGTGGGTGGTCGTGCCACCGCAGGCGAAGGCGCCGCCGCGCGCACTGGCCGATCTGGCGGGTGCCGGCGTGCAGCGCATCGCAGTGGGCAACCCGGACAGCGTGCCGGTGGGCCGCTACGCGCAGGGCGCGCTGCAGGCTGCCAAGCTGTGGCCGGCCGTGCAGGGCAAGGTGATCAGTACGCAGAACGTGCGGCAGTCGCTGGATTACGTTGCGCGGGGCGAGGTGGATGCGGGCTTTGTCTACGCCACGGACGCGCAGGCAATGCCTGATCGCGTGCGGCGCGTGTTCCAGGTTCCGGTTGCCGGACGCATCGCCTATCCGCTGGCGGTGGTGCAGGCCAGCACGCAGCCGGTGGAAGCTAGGCGCTTCGCGGCGTTCGTGCGCTCGGTGCAGGGCCAGGCGATCCTGCACAAGCACGGGTTCGGCAAGCCCTGACGGATGGACCTGGACTGGAGCGCACTGGGATTGTCGTTGAAGGTGGCCGGCTGGGCCACGGCGATCAATCTTGTTGCCGGCGTGGCACTTGGCGCGCTGCTGGCGCGACGGCGCTTTCCCGGTCGGGAACTGCTGGATTCGATACTGACCCTGCCGATGGTGCTGCCGCCGACGGTGCTGGGCTATTACCTGCTGGTCCTGATCGGGCGCAATGGCCCGATCGGCGCCTGGTTGCAGTCGTGGTTCGGCATCAACCTGGTGTTTACCTGGCAGGCGGCGGTGATCGCTGCTGCGGTGGCGTCGTTTCCGCTGGTGTTCAAACCGGCACGCGCTGCATTCGAGGAAGTGGACGACCAGTTGGAGCAGGCCGCGCGCACGCTGGGCGTGTCCGAAGCGGCGGTGTTCTTCCGCATCACCCTGCCGCTGGCATGGCGCGGGATTCTGGCGGGCCTGCTGCTGGCGTTCGCACGGGCGATGGGTGAGTTCGGCGCCACGCTGATGGTGGCCGGCAGCATTCCGGGCCGCACGCAGACTTTGTCGATCGCCATCTATGAAGCGGTGCAGGCGGGGCAGGATGGCAAGGCCAATGCGCTGGTGATCCTGACGTCGGTGGTGTGCATCGTGATCCTGCTGCTGGCCGCGCGGCTGGTGGGTGGGCGCCGTCGGGAGCTGCGCGATGTGGCTTGACCTGCAGGTGCAGCGGCGATTGCAGGCGTCCGGCCAGACGTTCGAGCTGGACGTTGCACTGCAGTGCACGCAGCGGCAGGTGGTGCTGTTCGGGCCTTCCGGTGCCGGCAAGAGCCTGACGCTGAAAGCGGTGGCCGGCCTGCTGCGCCCGGAGCATGGTCATGTGCGCCTGCACGGACAGACACTGTTCGATGCGGGAGCGGGGGTCGATCTGCCACCGCAGCGTCGTCGACTGGGATATGTGTTCCAGGACTACGCGCTGTTTCCGCACCTGAGCGTGCGCCAGAACGTGGCGTTCGGGCTGCAGCGGGGCTGGTTGAATCCACCGCGCGGCACCCGTATCGAGGCAGTGGAGCAGTGGCTGCAGGCATTCCGGATCGAGCACGTGGCGGATCTGCTGCCGTCGCAGGTATCGGGCGGACAGCGCCAGCGCACGGCGTTGGCGCGTGCACTGGTGACCCGGCCGCAGGCGTTGCTGCTGGACGAACCGTTCGCAGCGCTCGACCACGACCTGCGCCAGCACCTGCGCCAGGAGCTGGAAACCGTGCTGGATGAAACCGGTATTCCGCTGCTGCTGATCAGCCACGACCCGCAGGATGTGGCGGTGTTCGGCCAGCAGGTGGCGCGTGTGGTGGACGGGCGCGTCGTCGATGGATGACGCGCGGCGGTCGTGCCGGGCCATATCCTGGCGCGCGGTGTATCCACGCAGGTAGTGCCGGCCGCTGGCCGGCAGCGTCGTAGCGCCAACAGCAGCCGGCCAGCGGCCGGCTCTACCCGAGGGACAGTTCAATACAGCTCGCAGTGGGTGCGGCCCTCACCGCGCAGGGCATCCCAATGGCCTTCGCCGCCGATCGCGTCGATGGCTTCGCGCACCGCACTTTCCAGGTGGCTCTTGTTGCCACACAGGTAGATGTGGCCGCCACGGGCCAGCACTTCCCGCATCTGCGTGGCCTGCTGCTGCAACACATGCTGCACATAGACCTTCTGCGCAGCATCGCGCGAGAACGCTGTGTGCAGGCTGGCCAGTACGCCACGCGCCTGCCAGTCCTGCAGCTGCTCGCGGTACAGGAAGTCGTGCTCGCGATGCTTCTCGCCGAACACCAGATGGACCTCCCGTGCATCGCCGGTGGCCTGCAATTCCTGCATCAGGCCCATCAGCGGCGCGATGCCGGTACCGGTGCCCACCAGCAGCAGAGGTGCGTTGCCGCCTTCGGGCAGGTGGAAGCCCGGATTGGAGCGGCAGTACACACGCGCCGTATCGCCGCCGTGCAACAGGCTGCCAGTGGCGGTGCCGAAGCGTTCGCGGCCACGCAGGGTGTAGCGCACTTCGCGCACGCACAGGCTCAGCTGGTCATCGCGCGGATGCGAGGCAATCGAGTAGGCGCGCGGCAGGCAGGGTGAGAGCAGCTCGCGCAGCCGCGCCAGCGGAACCGACTGCGGGGTGGCGTGGTCCTGCAGCACGTCCAGCAGGTCCAGGCCATGCAGGTAGGCGTCCAGTTCCCGTTTCTGGCTGATCTTCAGCAGGCTTTTCAGTACGTCGCTACCCCCCAGCCTGGCCAGTTCGCGCAGTACGCCCTTGCTGAGCAGGCGCAGTTCGCGGTCGCGCAGCGCGTCGACGGCGCCGGAATCGCCATACCAGCTGGCCAGGGCCTGCAGCAGCGCAGGATCGTTTTCTGCAACCAGATGCAGGGTGTCGCCGGCCCGGTAGGCCATGCCGCTGCCCGCGATGTCCAGCTGCAGGTGCCAGGCGGCGGGGGTGCTGTGATTCAGTCGGCGCCGTTCGACAATGCCGGCGGCGAACGCGTTGTCTTCGCCGTAGGCCGTCACTTGCAGGCGCAGATCCTGGCCGGCGGTCGCATCACCGTCCAGTACCTGGCCCAGCACCGGCCGCCACTGCTGGAAGAACCGTTCGTAGCCGAGGTCGGCGTCGACACGGTGCAGTAGTGGCTGCGCCTGACGATCACTCAACGCTGCATCCAGCGCCTTGGTGAAACCGCAGAAGCTGGGGTAGCCGGTATCCCCCAGGCCGAACACCGCGTAGCGCAGTCCGGGCAGGGCGGGCGCCTGTCGCAGCGACTCGAAGAAGCGCTCGCCATTGGCCGGTGGCTCGCCGTCGCCGAACGAGCTGGAGATGGCCAGCAGCACATCGCCGTGGCCGAGGCCGGCAACATCGATGTCATTGAACGGCAGGACCTGCGGTCCATGCGGCTGCAGTTCCGGGTCCGCACCCAGGCGTTGGGCCAGGGCGCGGGCGTTGCCCGACTCGGAGGCGAAACCCACCAGCAGCCGGCTGATGGGCCTGCGTGTGGGGATGGCGTTCACGCAGCCTCGTAGAAGTCGTCGAACGTTTCCTTGCTGAACTCGACAAGGTCATAGTTCTGCATCAGGTCGTTCACCACGCGGCGGATGCTGATGTACGAGGTGATGTTGCCATCGGCGTCGAACAGTGGCTGCACGGTGGTGTCGACCACGTAGAGCACGCCGCCCTTGCCAAGGTTGGGGACGATGCCGGTCCAGGTCTTGCCGGCCTTGATGGTGTCCCACATGTCCTTGTAGACGGCCTTGGGTACGTCAGGATGGCGGACGATGCTGTGCGGCTGGCCGATCAGTTCCTCGCGCGCGAACCCGGTGAGCGTGCAGAACAGGTCGTTGGCATAGGTGATGTTGCCCTGCAGGTCGGTGGTGGAGATCACCATCACGTTCTGCATGGCGTTGAGCAGCTGGGCGTTGTCGGGGGTGTAGCTCATCGCAGGTCCTTTGGATGCCGGTGACGCCGGCGTATTGGGTTCCTGCATAGAGATACGCGCCCGTGGCGTGGGGCGGATTGATATAGGTCAAGCGTGTGCCGGGAGGGGCCTGCGACCGGCTGTCGCAGGGAGGGGCGGCGCTAGCGGGGGCTCACCCCATCACATACCGCAGCACACCCGCCGATACCACACCGATCAGCACCGTCGGCAGCATCGACAGCCGCGTGGCCGCAAGCAACGTGATCGCCAGTGCAGCCAGGTCGGCCGGCTTGTCGGCCACGAAGTCCGGGGCGATCACCGAGATCAGCACGCAGCCCGGGGCGGCTTCCATCACCGTCACCGCGCGCTTGCCCAGGGTGCGGTTGCGCAGCGCGAGGAAACCGATGATGCGGGTGAGATAGGTGGCGGCGGCCATCAGGATGATGGTCAGCACCGAGGTCCAGTGGATCAGGCCGTTGAAGATCATGCGGCGTCCTCGGCCAGCAGCCACGCAGCGGCCAGACCGGCCAGCGCGCCGCTGGCGACGTACCAGGCGCCGGGCACCAGCAGGTAGGTGCCCGCTGCCACCACCAGGCTGACCAACCATGGCCGGGCGGCGCGCATGCCTTGCCACATGCCGCGCAGCAACACCAGGAACACGGCGGGGAAGGCCATGTCGAAGCCATAGGCGTGGATGTCACCGAGCAGTGGGCCGACGATCGCGCCCAGCGCGGTGCACAGTACCCACACGGTGTACAGGCCGGCCGACACGCCGAGGTAGTAGGACAGGCTGAAGCCCAGTGCGCGACGGCGCGCATCGGCCACGCCCAGTGCCCAGCTTTCATCGCACATGAAGAACAGCGCCGGCAGCACGCGACGGCGCGGCAGGTGTTGCAGCAACGGCGCCAGGCTGGCACCCATCAGCAGGTGGCGGCTGTTGACCAGTGCGGTGATCGCTACGATCAGCGCGATGTGTGGCGGCGAAGTCCACAGTTCGACCGCGGCAAATTCAGACCCACCGGCAAAGTTGAGGCCGGTCATCAGCGGCACTTCCAGCGCCGACAGGCCCTTCTGGGCGGCCTGGGCACCGAGCACCAGGGCGAAAGGAATGAAGCCGATCATCACCGGCACGGCGGCGCGCAGGCCGCGCAGGAATTCGGCGCGCGGTGCGGTGTCGCACGCGGGATCAGGCAGGGGCAGGGTAGTTCGGGCGTCCATGGATCAACAACGGGTGGGGGTGGCCCATGCTAACGGTCCGATCACGAAATCGGGTTGCGTTGATGCCATTGAGTCGGCGGAATGTGGAATATCATGCGGCCATAGGCCTGATGGGTGAAATTTCATGCAGTACCAGCTCGACAACCTGGATCGCCGCATCCTCGACGCCCTGCAGCGCGATGGTCGCCTGCAGAACCTGGAGCTTTCGCGACAGGTGGGGCTGTCGCCGTCCGCCTGCCTGCGCCGGGTCCGCCTGCTGGAAGAGGGCGGCTACATCGATCGCTACGTGGCCCTGCTCAACGCGGCGAGGATCGGGCGTGGGTTCACGGTGTTCGTCCGCGTGTGGCTGCGTGGCCAGGACGAAGACACCACCAACCACTTCATCAACAGCATCAAGTCCTTCCCGGAAGTGCTTGAATGCCATCTGATGGCGGGCGACTGCGACTTCCTGCTGCGGGTGGCGGTGGCCGACCTTGATGCATACCGGCAGTTCCAGATACAGCACCTCAACCGGATCGCCGGGGTGCAGAACACCAAGACCGAAATCCCCATGCAGCGGATCAAGCAGACCACTGAACTGCCGGTCTGAACGGCCCGGCGCGTCCCCTGCGCGCCGCCGTCATCGCAATGACACGTGACGCCGCTACGGTTTGACCCGCTTGCCGGCCGTGCGCAGGTCGACCCGCCTGGTCGCACCGCTATTCGCCGCTGCAGCTGATGTCGCTGCCGAGGGTCATGTGTTCTACGTCAGGGGGCTGAATGGACAGCATGCGATCAGACGTTGGAGGGTGGCGGCCGCCGCCGGGTTGCTGTTCGCCTTCGCTGCCGCCGCACAGGACGACATCCGCGCCTATGACATTCCCGCGCAGCCGCTGGAACAGGCGGTCGAGCGCTTCAGCGTCGTCAGCGGCTGGTCGGTGATGTATCCCGGCGACCTCGGCACGGGCCGCAGCAGCCATCCGCTGCAGGCCAGCCTGCCGCCACTGCAGGCGCTGCAGGTGGTGCTGCAGGATACGGGTGTCGAGGCCGAGCTGATCGGCGCGCAGCGCGTGGTCCTGCGCCGCGCCGCACGCGCCGCTGCCGAGGCCTCTGCGACCGGTGTGGCCAACGACCCTTCAACCTGCGCTGGGATACACAGCTCGCGCAGGAGATCGGCATGCGCCTGGATGCGGACTACATCCGCAACCTGGCCTATGACAAGCAGGCCATGTTCGCGCGGGCCAACAACGGCATCGTCAACAACTACGGTGCCGGTGGCAGTGCCAGCATCGACACCTTCCGCAGCGGCGACACCGCCTGGATGCTGCAGGCCACCTTCGGTGCCACCGAGCTGAAGGAGAAGGGCCAGTGGCAGGCCCTGCTGGGCTACAAGCGGATCGAGGCCGATGCACTGCCCGATGCCTACAACGATCCGAACTTCCACCTGGGCGGCACCAATGCGCGCGGCTACTACGTGGGCGGCGCCTATGCGCTGGACGCGCGCAGCTGGATCAGCGGCAAGTGGATGGCGGCCAAGGAAGTGTCGGGCCCGCCGTTGTCGATCGACGTGTTCCAGCTGGAGTTCAATACCGGTTTCTGATCGGACAGCGTGACCACAGTCACGACACGTGTGGCGGGGGCGCGGCAATGCGCCCGTCTAGGAAAGGAGACCACGCGTTGCACAAAGGAGGAGTGGATGAGCCGTCGCAAACTGTTCGAGAGTTCCGAGCCCGCCGCGCAGGCACTGGGCATCGGGCCGGCCTATGTCTCGGTGGAGGGGTTGCGCCAGCACCTGGCCGAATTCCTGCTGTATGCGGGGCGGCCGGTCGTCATCATGCGCGGGCGCAGCGAGGTCGGCTATTTCCTGCCGGCACGCTGCTGGCGCCAGCGCGAGGATGATCCGCTGGCTGCTGCCGCGGCCGATCAGCTGCTCGATGCCGCCGGCTTTCAGGTCGAAGACATCCAGCAGGTCGAACAGGAGTTCAACGCCATGCGCCAGCGCACCGTGCTGCATTCAAGGCGTTGAGGGGCCAGTAGATCCACGCCATGCGTGGATGCGCTTATGCTGCCGCCCCGCGCTCGCTGGTGATCCGTGCACCTTCGCGCATCACCAGTGTCACCGGGGTCTTTTCCACCACCTCCAGCAACCGCTGCCACTGCGCATCACTCAGCTCGGCGGTGGCATGCAGCACGCGGTGTACATGGAAGCGTCCATCCGCATCACGTTCGGAACGCAGCTCGGCGTGGAATTCGCCCAGCTCCCAGCCCTTGCGCTGGGCGTACATGCGCAGGGTGATGGCGGTACACGCGGCCAGCGAGGCCAGGTACAGGTCGAACGGGGCGAAACCCTTGCCCTGGCCACCGAGCGAAGCGGGTTCATCGGCCGCGACATCGAAGTGGCCGTTGCTGATGTGGTGCAGGTAGTTGTCGGCGGTCGAAACAATGCGTGCGTAGGCCATGGGAATCCCCGGTGGTAGGGCCGAGCCATGCTCGGTTGCAGGAAAAGGCGGCGCCAGCCGGAGCCGGAGCCGCCAAGGAATCACTCGGTACGATCGTACGAGAACTGGATGCCAGCCGTGCCACCGGTTTCGATGAAGAGATTCATGAAGGCCGGCACGGTCTCCGCCCGCACCCAGTCGCGCTGCAGTTCGCAGAATAGCTGCGTCACGCTGATCAACTGGCCGCCGGCCTGTTCGATGCGGCGCAGCGCGGCATCATGCGCGGCCAGCGACGTGCCGCCCACCGCATCGACCACCACGTAGACCTCATAGCCTTCCTTCAGTGCATCCAGCGCGGGGAAGGTCAGGCAGGCTTCGGTCCACAGCGCGGTCATGATCAGTTTCCTGCGGCCGGTGGCCTCCACCGCCTTGCGGAACTCGACATCTTCCCAGGAGTTGATGGTGGTGCGGTCGTAGGTCGGGTAGTCGCCCAGCACCTTGCGCAGCTGCGCGATCGGCGGCTTGTTCAGGCCGGTCTGCACGTTCACGGTCGAATGCACGATCGGCAGGCCATAGGCGACCGCCGCCTTGGCAGTGCCGACGATGTTGTTGACCAGCAGCTGGCGGTCCATCGAGGCGATGGAGTTCACCTGTACCGGCTGGTAGTCGATGATGATGAAGGCGGAATTCTGCGGGGTCAGCAGGTGGTCGCTGACGGGGTCGCGGATCGGTTCACTGGCCATGGGGGTGTCCTGGTCGGGGTTGGCTTGCGGTGGTGCCGGCGGCGTGCCGGCAGGCGGAAATCGCCGCGGATGCAGCGGCTCAGCTACGCTGCGAATCCAGCTGCTCGTGGTTCTTCTGCACGTCCTGCGCTTTCTGGTAGCTCTCGATCAGCAGCTGGTAGTTGGGGAAGATCTGCGTGTAGACCTCTGCCCACTGCTGGGCGTCCTCGCGGTTCCAGGTGCGCTGGATTTCCGAGGCGACCGCAGCGGTATCCATCGGCACCACACCGGCCTGCACCACGCGCGCCAAGGTGATTTCCTCGGCCATCTTCGAATAGGTGCCGGAGGCGTCGACCACCGCGAACACCTGGTAGCCGTCGGCGACGGCGGCAATCGAGGGGAAGGCCATGCAGACGCTGGTGATGGTGCCGGCGATGATCAGCTGGCTGCGGCCGGTGGCCTTCACCGTGGCGACGAACTCGGCGTTGTCCCACGCGTTGATCTCGCCGCGTCGCGCTACGTATTGCGCATGCGGTGCGGCGTCATGGATCTCCGGGATCAGCGGGCCGTTCGGCCCCTGCGGCACCGACGCGGTGGTGATCACCGGCATCTTCGCCAGCGTGGCCATCTTCGCCAGGGCGGTGGCGTGCGCGCGTACCGAAGTGAACGGCATGTCGCCGATGGTCTGGAACAGGCCACTCTGGTGGTCGATCAGCAGCATCGCGGCGTTGTCCGGGTCGATCACCGGGCGGGCGCCGTTGAAGTTGGCGGGGGTACTCATGGTCAGTCTCCTGGGGAGGGGCGAAGGCCCGGAAAGCGGCGGGCGGTTGCCCGCCGCAATGCAGTGGATCAGTGCGCGATCTGGCCGAAGCGGCCGCCGTTGAAATCGTTGACGGCCTGGCTGATCTCGGCCTGGGTGTTCATCACGAACGGGCCATAGCCCACCACCGGCTCGTCGATCGGTTCGCCGCTGAGCAGCAGCACGGTGGCGTCGCTGTCGGCGTCGATGAACACGTCTTCGCCGCTGCGGTCGAAGGTCACCAGCTGTGCTTCGCCGACTGCCTGGCCACCGTTGATCCGCACCGTGCCCTTCAACACCACCAGCGCCAGAGTGCGGCCGTCGGCCACCGGCAGCTCGGCGTGCTGGCCCTGCAGCAGGCGGATGTCCCACACGTCCATCGGGGTATGGGTACGTGCCGGTCCAGCATGGCCATCGAATGCCCCGGCGATGACGCGTACGCGACCGGCACCGTCGGGCAAGGCCACTGAAGGAATCTGCGCATCGAGCAGGGTCTGGTAGCCCGGGGCGCCCATCTTGTCCTTGGCGGGCAGGTTCACCCACAGCTGCACCATGTCCAGGGTGCCGCCGCGCTTGCTGAATTCCGGCGTGTGGAATTCCTCGTGGAGGATGCCGGAGGCAGCGGTCATCCACTGCACGTCACCCGGGCCGATGGTGCCGCCGGCACCCGTCGAGTCGCGATGGGCCACCTCGCCTTCGTACACGATGGTGACCGTCTCGAAGCCGCGATGCGGATGTTGGCCGACCCCGCGCGGGGTCTCGCTGGGCGGGAAACTGTACGGCCCGGCGTAGTCCAGCAGCAGGAACGGGCTCAGGTGTTGGCCGTGGGTGTTGTAGGAGAACATCGAACGGGCGGGGAAGCCGTCGCCCACCCAGTGCGGGCGGGGGGCGCTGTAGGTACCGGTGACACGCTTCATGGCGATCTCCTGACCGGGGCAACCGGTCGCTGTTTTTCGTTGCGGAGACGATATCGACGTGACAATGGCCCCGGTAGTCGGCAGAATTTGCCGTCATAGTCCTATTTCGTGAACGATGGAGGCCCAGCAAGGGCCGCAGGAGATCGTCCCGTGTTCATCGCCGACATCCGCCGCTGCGATCTGAACGACCTGTTCTACTTCGCCATGGTGGTCGAGCATGGCGGCTTCTCGCAGGCCGGGCGCGCGCTGGCGATGCCCAAGTCCAAGCTCAGCCGCCGCATCGCCCTGCTGGAGGAACGGCTGGGTGTCCGCCTGATCCAACGTTCCACCCGCCGCTTCTCGGTCACCGAGATCGGCCAGGACTACTACCGGCACTGCAAGGCGATGCTGGTGGAGGCCGAAGCCGCCGAGGAGGCCATCGCGCTGTCGCGTGCCGAGCCACGCGGCACCCTGCGGCTGGCCTGTCCGATCGCACTGCTGCACGCGCGCATTGGCGCCATGCTGGCTGACTTCCTGGCCCTGCATCCGCAGGTGACCCTGCAGCTGGATGCCACCAACCGGCGCGTGGACGTGGTGGGCGAGGGCGTGGACGTGGCCATCCGCGTGCGCCCGCCACCGCTGGAGGACAGCGATCTGGTGGTGCGCGTGCTGGCCCGCCGCATCTGGTGTACGGCTGCCAGCCCGGCCCTGCTCAAGCGCATGGGTACGCCGAAAGTGCCGGCTGATCTGGCGATGATGCCGACCGTGGACCTGGCATCGCCCGCCCAGGTGCATGCCTGGGAATACGCCGGGCCGGAGCAGGTGCAGGCCAGCGTGCACCACCGCCCGCGGCTGGTCAGCGATGACATGATCGCCCTGCGCAGTGCGGCGGTGGCGGGTGTCGGCGTGCTGATGCTGCCGCGGATGATGATCACCGACGAACTGGCCAGCGGCGCGCTGGTGCCGATCCTGCCGCAGTGGCAGCCCAGGCACGGCATCGTGCATGCGGTGTTCCCGTCGCGCCGCGGCCTGCTGCCGGCGGTGCGCGCGTTGATCGACTATCTGGCCGAGCGTTTCGAGGCGCTGGAAGAGCCGTAGATCCAGGCCGTGCGTGGACGCAGGCACCCCCAGGATGGTCCATTAATCCCCAATTTGGCCAAATTGGGTATAGTGGCCGCATATCCTTCCGCTGGAGCCGTGCCATGACCCTCCCGCTCGACCTGCCCGGCCTGGACAAGGCCCCGGCATCCTCGGTCAAGACCCGTGGCTGGCCCAGCCTGATGCGTACCGTGCGCGAGAAGCAGGCGCTGGTCATCACCAACCACAATCATCCCGAGGCGGTGATCGTGGACATCAAGACCTACCAGGAGCTGTTGGCCAAGGCCAGCGGCAGCGACAGCGAGGAGCGCAGCGACGTGCTCTCGCGCCTGCGCAGCGAGTTCGACCAGGCGCTGGCCGGGCTGCAGCAGGGTGAGGGGCTGGGCAAGGTGATGGGCAAGCCGATCCGCCGCGGCCACAAGGTCGCGCTCGGCCGTCCGCTCTGAATCATGGGGCGGATCCTGGCGTTGGCCGGCGTCAATGGCGCCGGCAAGAGTTCGCTGCTCGGCACCTGGCTGGAGGCCGACGGCCTGGGCTGGTACAACCCGGACAGCTTCACCCGGCGCCTGGTGGAGGCGGGCTGGCCGTTGGCCGACGCCAACGCCGAAGCGTGGCAGGAGGGCGCACGACGGCTGCGCCAGGCGATCGCCGACGGCAGCGACTTCGCCTTTGAAACCACCCTGGGCGGCAACACCATTCCGCGCTTGTTGCGCGAGGCCTGCAGCCAGCATGACGTGGCGATCTGGTTCTGCGGGTTGGCCACGGTCGAACTGCATGTTGCCCGCGTGGCGGCCCGCGTTGCTGGCGGTGGCCACGACATCCCGCAGGACAAGATCCGCGCACGCTTCGATTCCGCACGCGAGAACCTGTTGGCATTGATGCCGCACCTGGCCGAACTGCACGTGTATGACAACAGCGCGCCGGCTGATCGCTACGGACGTGTTGCCCCCTTGCCGGTGCTGGCGCTGGATCGCCAGGGCCTGCAGTATCCGGTGTCGGTGGTGGAGCTGCTGCACACCCCGGATTGGGCCAAGCCCATCGTCATGCGCGCGATGGAACTGCATGCCGACAGTACGCCGCTTGCCGGCCCGCCTGTGCGATGATCCGAGCCCGCAGATTCATTGATCGAGGAACACGGATGTACGAGCGGAAGCACTGGCAGGCCACTGGCCTGCGCGCGCTGGTGGCGGCCATGGCATTGACGGTGGCGGCACCGCTGCTGGCTCAGGATGCAACGCCGGCCGATGCCAAGGGCGAGGCGCCGAACGAGCCGATGAGCTACGACAAGGCACGCCGCACCGCCGAGGCATCGCTGCGCCTGCACCCAGGCACCGACAGCCAGTACGACTACCGCCCGCTGTGGGCCGGCAATGCCGACCTCGATGGCGACGGCCGCCCGGAGATCATCTATCTCTACACCACGACCCAGACCGGCAGCGCGATGCAGCTCAACGAGCTGGTGGTGATGACCCCGCTGGCCGAAGGCGATGGACGGGGCCAGGCCACGTCACCCGGCAAATCCGCCTATGACGACGAAACCTACGCGTTGATCCGCGCCTCGGGCTACGCCGATGACGCCAGCGTGCATATCCCCGGCGAAATGGAAACGATCACCATGGACGGTGACCGCATCCGCGTGACTTTCAACAGCACCCCCCGTTCGAAGCTGTGCGTGCGAGGCAAGGTGGCCTGCCCGCCGGAAGGTCAGCATGCCTGGGTGTACCGCTGGACCCCGGGCAAGTTGACCCGCGCCGACTAGTCCGCATCAACGGCAGCGCCAGGCCATGCCAGGTGTATGCACGCAACGAATCACCAAGGAGAACACCATGCACGGACCTGCATTTTTTCATCCCGTCCTGCTGCCTTCCGCATTGGCGCTTTGCGCGCTGGTGGGCGGTGGTCCGGCATCTGCGGCATCCGCGGCATCGCAGGCATCGCCACCGAGCCTGGTACAGGCGTTCCACGCAGCCGAAGCTTCGCTGCGGCGTATCCCAGGCGATGACATCGAGAGTGATTTCCGTCCCGTGTGGACCGCCGTTGCCGATCTGGACGGTGATGGCCGCGCAGAGGTCATCTATCTCTACACATCGACCTATACCGGTGGCTCGTTCGCGCAGAGCAATGTGGTGGCGGTGATGACCGCGTTGAGCAGGAACGACCCGCGTGGCCAGGAGAACCCGAAGAGTCTGTCGCCGGTGGAGGCAGAGGATTTCGCCGCCATCCGCGCTTCAGGCTACGGCGATGACGCGGGTGAGCAGATTCCTGGTGCGGTGCACTCCATCAGGATCGAAGGTGACCGCATCATCGTCGCGTTCAAGGTCGCTGCCGGTGCACGTACGTGCGATGTCGTGGATTACAAGCATGTCTGCCCGCCAGATGGCGACTATGTCTGGACCCTGCGCTGGACCCCGGGCAAGCTGACCCGCGTCGACTAGCGCCGGGCACCCGGCAGCGCCAGGCAATGCCTGGCGCCACCCCGGCCAGTCAGGCCGGGGTCACCTGTTCCGGTTCGGCCACGTCCGGCAACGGCGGCAGGGCGCGGTCCACCGTGACCGGTGCATCGCTCTTCAACAGCGCAGCCGCCTCCTTGTCGCAGCCCACGGCCGGCGGCGAACCGCGCAACGGCAGGCCGGCGGTTTCCTTCACGAAGATCATCGTGATCAGGCCGATCACCGCCGCGCCCATCAGGTAGTAGGCCGGTACCAGCGGATCGCCCGTGCGTTCCACCAGCCAGGCGGTTACCAGCGGCGTTGTGCCACCAAACAGCGACACCGACACGTTGAAGGCGATCGACAGCGCGCTGTAACGCACCGGCGTATAGAACAGCGCCGGCAGCGTGGACGGCATGGAACTGGTGAAGCACACCAGCGCCAGGCCCAGCAGCATCAGGCCAAGGAAGATCAGCCAGTCGTTGCCGCTGCCCACCAGCAGCAGGCTCGGCACCGCCAGCACCAGCAGCGCGATACAGGCGCCGATGATCATCGGGCGCCGGCCCAGCTTGTCGCTGAAAAGGCCACCCACGATGTTCAACGGCATCATCACCAGCATCACGATGATGATCAGCAGCAGGCCCTTGCTCTCCGCATATCCCATGGTCACGCTCAGGTAGCTGGGCATGTAGGTCAGCAGCATGTAGTCGGTTACGTTGAACACCAGCACCAGGCCCATGCAGACGATCAGCTGGCGGCCGTGCACGCGGAACAGGTCGACCAGGCCGGGGCGCTCATGGTCGCGCTTCTCGGCCTCTTCGGCGAACGCGCGGAACGCCGGCGTTTCCTCCAGCCGCATGCGCATGTACAGGCCCAGCAGGCCGAGTGGGCCGGCCACCAGGAACGGAATGCGCCAGCCCCAGTCCAGCATCTGTTCGCTGCTCAGCAGCATGTGCAGTGCGGTCACCGTACCGGCACCGGCGATATAGCCCCCCAGCGTGCCGAACTCCAGCCAGCTGCCCATCAGGCCGCGGTTGCGGTCGGTGGAGTACTCGGCGATGAACGTTGCCGCGCCGCCATACTCGCCGCCGGTGGAAAAGCCCTGCACCACGCGTGCGAGCAGCAACAGCACCGGCGCCCAGATGCCGATGCGTTCATAGGAGGGAATCAGGCCGATGGCGAACGTGCCCAGTGCCATCATGATCATGGTGAAGGCCAGTACCTTCTGGCGCCCGTAGCGGTCGCCCAGGGGCCCGAAGACCATGCCGCCCAGCGGGCGTACCAGGAAGGCCACAGTGAACGTGGCGAACGCGGCGATCACCTGCGCGGTGGGGTTGCTGGACGGGAAGAACACCTGGCCGATGGTGACGGCAAGATAGCCATAGACACCGAAGTCGAACCATTCCATCGCATTGCCCAGTGCAGCGGCGCCGACGGCGCGCTTGAGCATGGGTTTGTCGACAACGGTGATCTCGTCGACCTTCAGATGGCGGCGGCGTTTGAACCAGCCGAAATGGGCATGGGCATCGGAGTTGTCCTGCATGGGGACTCCCTTGGAAGAATGGAAATGGCGTTGGAATGGGCGGTACGAATGTCCCGGAATTCGGAAACGGCGATGCTGGCGCAGCAGGCGCAGGGGCATCGGATGGAAGGCCCGGAAGGGGGCGAAAGGCGTGTGCGATGAAACGCCGCGCACGCAACATGCATTGCCCGCTGCCAGAACGCAGAGCGACATGCGGGACGAACGGATGGGTCCGATTACGTGTCAGCGCACGCGCGGGTGGGGCAGGCGCAGGGAACAGGCAGGGCAGGGCCCGCAGGCGTCATCCGCCGGGATCCAGCGCGAGGCGATGGAAAGGCGAGGGAGAGGCAATGATGGAAAGCGAAGCGCCGGTCGGCAGTGCTTCCCGCAGGCCAGCAACAGGTGCTGACGTGCAGTGGGTCGTGTCGATCATGCGTTCATGATAACGGTTACAGTGTGAGCGTGCCGAGAATCGCGCCGGTACGAACGCAGCGTTCCATGATGCCTGTTCATGCACATGACCCACGCACATCGAATGAACATGTTGTGCTCGCTTCGCTCACGCCACGGCTTTTACGGTGGTCACGAACCAACGCAAGGAGTAACGCATGACCCGTCGCATTCCCGAAGGCACCCTGGTTATCGTCGCCGATGGTGGCTCGGCCCGCGTGTTCACCAACGTCGGCAACGAGCACAAGCTCACCCTGAAACAGGAAGGCGAGCTGCGCCTGCAGGACATCAGCGAACAGGGTGTGTCCGGTCAGGGGCCATCCGGTGCGGTGCCCAAGGACATGTCGATCTCGCAGCTCAACGAGGCGACCTTCGCCAAGCAGGTGGCCGAGCAGCTCAATGAAGACGCGCTCAACAACCGTTATGCGCATCTGGTGCTGATTGCCGATCCCACCACGTTGGGCCGCATCCGTCCGTTGCTGCATAAGGAGACGCAGGCGCGCTTGCTGGCCGACATCGCCAAGGATCTTACCAACGCGCCGCTGGAAGACATCCAGCGCATGCTGCAGGCGTAACCGGCATGCCGTTCATGCGTGACCATGTGGCAGCCGAGCCGGCCCGCACGGAGGTAGATGCGCAGGCCGGCTGGCTGTTGCTGGAATTCGGCGCACCGTGGTGCGGCCATTGCCAGGCTGCGCAACCGGCACTGCAGGCCTTCATCGAGGCACATGATCTGCCGCACTGGAAGATTGAAGACGGCAAGGGCAAGCCGCTGGGCCGCTCGTTCCAGGTGAAGCTGTGGCCCACCGTGATCCTGTTGCGTGATGGTACGGAAGTGGCGCGCGTGGTGCGGCCGGTGGATGCGGCAGATCTTGCAACGCTGCAGAGCGCGCTGCCGGATTGACAGCCTCCCGTAGCGCCGAGCCCACGCTCGGCTCAATCCGGCAGTTCCCGTAGTGCCGGAGCATACCGAAGCCGAGCGTGGCTCGGTTCTACACGCTTGAGTGCCCAAAAGGCGAGAAGCGGTCTTACCAGCTGTAACGCACACCCACCTGCGCACTGGTCTGGTGGAAGCCACTGGCCTTCTGCAGCGACAGCCCGCCCCAGGCACCCACACCGTTGCCGAACGTCAGCGACGCACCGGCACTGAGCTCGCCACGGCTGCGCGGAATACGTGCGTCCACCACCTCGTCGTCCATGCGGATCTGCGATTCGGCGCGGGTGCGTAGCCAGTGGGCCGCGATGTACGGTTGCACTTCGGTGGCTCCATTGCCCCAGCGCGTCACGCCGGACAGGCGCAGGCCAGCGCGGCCGAACAGGCCGTCGGCATCTTCGACAGTCACCACCGTACCGTTGGCTTCGGTGTGGTGGTGGCTGTCCCAACGGCTGTAGCCCAGCTGCAGCTGCGGCTCCACGAAGATGCCAGCATTGCCGGCACCACCCACACGGTAGGCGTAGCCGGCTTCAACGGCGCCCTGCCATGTGCGGGTGCCATAGCGCTCGTCAGCCAGGCCGATACCTTCCACGCGATTGCGGAACTGCGCGCGCTGCAGCGAGCCGTCCACATAGAAGCCCGCATTCGGGTCGGCGCCACTGCCGCCGCGCCAGGTGCCGTACACGCCCAGCGCCTTACCCTTCACCTTGCCACGGGCGTAGTAGCCGGTAAGCGTGTTGGTGGAGGTGCTGCTGGCATTGCCGCCGGACAGCATCACGCCCACGCTGCTGCCGGAATCGTGACGCCACACATCTGCACCTACGGTCAGCGCCTGGCTGTTGCCGCGGATGACCAGCTGACGGCTGACCGCCTCGAAGCCACTGCGTGAGCCCTCCACGCGTGCCCACGCACGGCCACCATTCTGGCCAGCCTCGCGCTCGTGGTAGCCGAGACGGAACATCGTCTGCGCGGCCTGCAGGTTGGCCAGATAGGCGCCGGGTTCGGGGCGCAGCACGGGCGTAGCGGCGATTGGATCGACCGGATCAATCGGACCAACCGGATCCACCGGATCAATTGGATCGACCGGATCAATCGGATCCACCGGAGGCGTGCAGCTGCTCGGATCTACGTCGCACGGATCGGGGGTAGGCGGTAGCTGTGAGCGCAGGTACCAGCTGCCATCGCCAGCCGCTCCCTTATGCAGGAAATAGTCGTACTGCCCGCCCACGGTACGGCCAGCCAGGGTGAACTTGCCGTTCGACGCGCCGCCCACCTGGATCAGCTCAATGCCTTGGACGGTCTGCGCACCGGCACCGCCCACACTGTTGATGCGTACATGGGCGGTGCCGCTGGTATCGCCGCCGATGATCAGCTTGTCAGTGGCTGCGTTGTCGCCGGCCAGCACGGTATTGAGGACAATCGTGCCACCGCTGCCGGTGAAATCGCCGAGGATGTTCAAGACGTGGAATGCATCCCCCTGTCCAAGCGCTATCAGGCCACCCTGGTCGAGCCGCAGGCTATCGATGTGGCTGTTGGCAGTCAGTTGCCACCGCGCATCGTGTACAGCAACTGCCCGCGCCTGGTCGATCTGCCCGATCAACGTAGCGCCATCACGCAGGGTGACATCCAGCGCGGCGCTTGAGTGGCCCACCAGGTTGCCCACCAGATGAGAGGCAGATACCAGCAGGTCCACCCGGGCGCCAGCCTGTGCCCGCAGGAGGGTGCCGCTGCCTGCGCTCACTGTAGTACCGCCGCGCAATTCGATTGGAATGATCGCCGAGGCAGCAGGGGTCACCAGGATCGCATCCCCTGCGCTTGCCTTGACCTGGACACCCTCCAGCAGGACGCGGCTGCCTTGAAGATCTGAATCCACGCGCAGCGCCGAAAGGGTTCCGTGGATATGACCGCCGTATGCGGCCAGCGAAATGCCGCCCTGTAGCCGCAGGCCGATGCCGTTGGAGCCCTCGCCACTCAGGTGGCTGTCACGGAGTGTCAGACTTGCGGTCCCGGACAGCGCCACTGCGGTGCCATCCGTCGCGAGAATGGATGCTCCCTCCACGTGCGCCTGCGCGGCAGTCGCATTGTCGATGATCTGCAGCCCAAGTGTGCGGCCACTGAGGGTGCTGTTGGTGATATCGGCGCTGCTGTCGGTCATGGTCATCGCGACATCGCCGGCCTGGATGTGGCTGTCGGTGATCCAGGCTTTGCTGTCCATCAGCTTCACCCCGGTACTGGCGAAGCGGTTGGTTGCCTCTACTCGCACGTCCTGGAGAAAGACCTCTGCGTTGTCACTGGCGTCCACGCCAACTTGATTTGCAGTCACCGTGGAATGGCTGACATGGACCTCGGTACCACTACGCAGCGCCTCGATGCCCGTGCCCGTTGCGATGATGTCGAGATCTTCCAGATGGCCCACGCTGTAGCGAAAACGCGCAGCTACCGTGCCTCTGCCGAGAGTGCCCAATGTTCCACCACGAACGTTGACATGTCCTCGCGTGGCGATCACTTCATTGATGTGGGCATCGGTTGCCTCCAGACGGGAATCGGTTACGAATGCGATCAGGGCTCGGGATTGGGGTGACAACGTGAGCAGCGCGCCATCGGTGATGAACCAGTCCCCGGCTCGGTCACCGGGCTGGACAACATGGCTTGCATCCGGCCCCGAAACGGCGCCGGCCAGCGCGTGGGGTGAAGGAATGACGAGCGCGGCCATCAGTGCAATGGGCAGCGTTCGTGCGCGCGGAAAAACCGGCATCGGGCGGATTGCCATGGTGTTGGTCTTCTTGAACGGGGGGGGCGTGCCCCAGCCGATGCGCGAGTGGCGTTGCTCGGGCCGATAGAGTGTTGAACGCAGAGGCCGCATGCACCATGCAATTTGTTGCAAAGAGCGGGGTGCCGCGGGCGATCTTTCGCGCAACGGGAAGAAGGGCCCGCCGTAGCCGGACGCGATTGCCGGCCGGTGTCCCTGACGTCACTCAACCGCACCGCAGCATGCCAGCGCTTCACCCCGGTGCTAGGATCTGGTTACCACCTGAATCGATCCAAATGCCGATGCCCACGCTGGACCGTCGTCTCCTGATCGCTGTCGCCGCCACGGCGATGTTCGCCTCCGGCCTGGCTGCGGCCGCCCCGGCCAGAACCTCCGCCGACAAGGCCTATGCCTCGGTCGATCCCTTCATTGGCACCGGCGGTGAGGGGCATACCTACCCCGGCGCAACGGTGCCGTTCGGCATGGTCCAGCTCAGCCCGGACACGCGCATCCAGCCGCGCGAGAAGGCCTACGGCTGGGCGGCGGGCTACCGTTACGACGACAGCAGCATCGTCGGTTTCTCGCACACGCACTTTTCCGGCACCGGTCATTCCGATTTGGGCGATATCCTGCTGATGCCGTTCACCGGCAACCCTGGCCTGGAGCGCGGCGACCCCGAAAAGCCACGCAGTGGTTACGCCTCGCGTTTCCGCCACGATGACGAGAAGGCCGAACCGGGCTACTACGCTGTCACCCTGGACGACTACAAGGTGCGCGCCGAGCTGACCACCAGCGCCCGCGTGGGCGTGCATCGCTATGCGTTCCCGAAGGGCAGCGAAGCCAAGGTGCTGCTGGACATGCGTACCAGCATGTATGACTACCCGGGCAAGATCCTGTGGTCGCGGGTACGCGTGCGTGGCGATGGCACCATCACCGGCTTCCGCGAGACGCGTGGCTGGGCCGCCGGCCGCCAGCTGTATTTCGCGATGCGCTTCTCGCGGCCGCTGGCCAGCCACGCGCTGCACAACACTGAACAGGACATCGTCTACAAGGGTTTTGCGCCCCCGGGCGAGAAGGACCCGGCGCAGCGCGCGCAGATCGAGGGGCGGCAGCTGGTGGGCACCTTCGACTTCGGCAAGCTGGATGCACCGCTGGTGGTGAAGGTGGCCATTTCGCCGGTCAGCGAGGCGGGCGCCATCGCCAACCTCGATGCGGAAGTGGCCGACTTCGATTTCGACCGTGTGCGCGCGCAGGCGAAGCAGGAGTGGACGCAGGCGTTGTCGGTGCTGGATATCGATGCACCCGAACACGCGCGTCGCAGCGCGTACACCGCTCTGTACCACACGCTGCTGGGGCCGACGCTGTTCATGGATGCCGACGGCCAGTACCGCGGCGCTGACAACGCCGTGCACCAGGCCAAGGGCTACACGAACTATTCGACGTTCTCGCTGTGGGATACCTACCGGGCGCTGCACCCGCTGCTGACCCTGGTGCAGCCGGAGAAGCGCAACAGCGATTTCGTCAATTCCATGCTGGCGCATCATGAGCACAGTCCCTACGGCATGCTGCCGGTGTGGTCGTTCCATGGCCTCGAAGACTGGTGCATGATCGGCTACCACGCGGTGCCGGTGATCGCCGATGCCTACGTGAAAGGCATTCGTGGCTTCGATGCGGACAAGGCCCTGAAGGCGATGGTGCAGACCGCCAACTACGGCCCTTACGATGGCATCGCGCAGTACCGTGAGCTGGGCTACGTGCCGATCGACGAGGAGGGCGAAGCAGCCAGCAAGACGCTGGAATACGCGTTCGATGACTGGACCATCGCGCGCATGGCGCAGGCGATGGGCAAGACCGATGTAGCCGCAACCTTCGACAAGCGCGCGGGCAACTGGCGCAACGCCTTCGACAAGGACACCGGCTTCATGCGTGCGCGCAAGCGCGATGGCAGCCTCCGTACGCCATTCGACCCCAGCGCCAGTGGCTACGGCACCGACTACACCGAAGGCAATGCCTGGCAGTACTCATGGTACGTGCCGCAGGATGTGGCCGGCCTTGCCGCAGCGCATGGTGGCAGTGACAAACTGCTGGCGCGCCTGGATGAAGTGTTCAACGCGAAGGTCGATCCGGCCATCTTCGAGCACATGGAAGATATCACCGGCCTGATCGGCTGGTATGCGCATGGCAACGAGCCCAGCCACCACGTGGCCTACCTGTACTCGCATGCCGGCCAGCCGTGGCGCACGCAGGCACGCCTGAAGCAGATCATGGACACGCAGTATGCCGATCGGCCCGATGGCCTGGCCGGCAATGATGACGTGGGCCAGATGTCGGCGTGGTACGTGTTCACCGCGCTGGGTTTCTACCCGGTAGCGCCGGGATCGGGCGAGTACATCCTTGGCCGCCCGTTCCTGCCGAAGACCGCACTGCGGCTGCCCAACGGCAAGACCTTCACCATCGTGGCCGAAGGGCTGGACGACAAGCACACCTATGTCGGCAGCGTGACCCTCAACGGCACGCCGTTGCAGCGCACGTTCCTGCGCCATGATGAGATCCTGGCCGGTGGCGAGCTGCACTTCACCATGCAGGCCGAACCGAACAAGGACTGGCCGGGGCAGGGCGCGCAGGCACCGTATTCGATGAGCCGGTGACACCCACGGTAGCGCCGGGCCATGCCCGGCGGTTGAGGGGCGGCGCCAACCAAGGTTGGCGTCTACCGGAACTGCGCACACCGCATTGAGGCGCCCTTGGTAGATGCCAACCTTGGTTGGCATGCCGCGCGCCCACCAAGGTGGGCGACTACCGATGTGGCGTGATCTGGTAGGTGCCAACCTTGGTTGGCACGCTGCTACACCATCCCACCATTGGCCCGCAGCACCTGGCCATTGATCCAGCCGCCATCGGCACCGGCCAGGAACGCCACCGCGCCGGCGATGTCTTCCGGCGTACCCAGCCGCTCCAACGGATTCATCTTCGCCAGCCGATCGATCAGTTCCGGCGACTTCCCGTCCAGGAACAGATCGGTGGCGGTCGGCCCGGGCGCCACCGCGTTCACGGTGATGCCGCGCCCACGCAGTTCCTTGCTGAGAATCGCGCCCATGGTCTCCACCGCGGCCTTGCTGGCGGCATACACGCCGTAGTTTTCCAGCTTGATGCCAACCACGCTGGTGGACAGGGTGACGATGCGACCACCGTCGCGCACGCGCCGCGCGGCCTCGCGCAGCACATTGAATGCACCCTTGAGGTTGATGCCGATCACGCGGTCGAACAGGGCATCATCGCTGTCGGCCAGTGCGGCCAACTGCAGCACGCCGGCACTGTTGACCACCACATCGATGCCACCGAAGCGTGCTTCGATGGCGTCGAACAGCGCGTGCACGGCGTGCGGGTCGGCGACATCGGCCTGCAGGCCAAGGGCATGCCCTCCGCTGGCGGTCAATTCGGCAGCCAGTGCTTCGGCCTCATTACGGCGGCCGGCATAGTTGATCACCACGGCATGGCCGTCGGCGGCCAGGCGGCGCGAGATGGCCGCGCCGATGCCACGGGAGCCCCCGGTGACCAGGGCGACAGAGCGGGAGGCAGAGGAGGTCATGGCAGATTCCAGAAGGGCGCGCCGGCATGGCGCACGGCCATCTTGGTCTCTCCGCCGTCGCGGATAATCATGGATAATCCGGAAACATCATCCGGTCGCCCGAACAATGGACAGATTCACCGCCCTGCGTGCGTTCGTGCGGATCGTCGAGCGCCGCAGCTTCAGCCGTGCCGCCGAAGACTTGGGGCTGCCGCGGGCCACGGTGACCGACGCGATCAAAGCACTGGAGCAGCGTCTGGGCGTGCGCCTGCTGCACCGGACCACGCGCGTGGTGGTGCCGACGCTGGAAGGCGAGGCCTTCTACGGCCGCTGTCTGCGCCTGATCGCGGACATGGACGATGCCGAAGCCGCGTTCCGTGACGTGCCGCCACGCGGGCCGCTGCGCATCGAGGTGCACGGTACGCTGGGGCGCCACCTGTTGTTTCCGCATCTGCCGGATTTCCTGCAGCGGTACCCGGACATCGAACTGGAGGTCAGCGAGGGCGACCGCTATGTCGACCTGCTGCGCGAGGGGGTGGACGGGGCCATACGCGTGGGGATCCTGGCCGACAGCGATCTGGCCGCGCGGCGCCTGGCGTTGCTGCGCGAGGTCACGGTGGCGTCGCCCGCTTACGTACAGGCACACGGGCGGCCGGAGAGCATCGCGTCGCTGGCGGCGGGACACCAGATGGTCGGCTACCGTTCCAGCGCCACCGGCCAGCTGATTCCGCTGGAGTTCCAGCAGGGCGGGCAGGTTCGCCACGTGCCGCTGCCGGCACGCGTGCGGGTGTCCGGTGCCGACGCCTTCCTCGGTGCCGCGTTGGCCGGGTTGGGCATCATCCAGGCACCGCGTTACCGGATGGACCCTTACATCGCGCGCGGGCAGTTGCTGGAGCTGTTGCCGGACATGCCACCCACACCGAGCCCGGTCAGCCTGGTCTATCTGCGCAACCGCACGCCATCGCCGCGGCTGCGGGTGTTCATCGACTGGGTGGCGACTGTGTTCGAGCAGAGCAGCTAGCCCCCAGCGCCCGCCGGTTGCGCAGATGTGCGGTGGCCAGCATCACCCCACCACAGGCGGTGGCAGCGCCGTGCCAGAGCAGCGATTCCTTCAACGGCAGGTACAGCGAGGCGGACAGCAACAGGATCGCGCCTGCCAGGGCCACGCACAGCGGCAGGACGCGTCGATGGCGGCGCTGGCCGGCGGCGGTGCTGAGCAGGGCGATCGACGAGGCCAGCAGCGCGAACAGCCATTCCCAGCGCGACATCACCAGCAGTGCGGTCATCGCGCCATGGCCAGGGTGCTGGAACGAGCGCAGCGCCATCATCGCCGCCGGCGTGAAGGCCAGCAGCAGGGGCAGGGCCACGCAATGCACGGCACAGGCCAGCGACAGCCATGAGCCTGCCAGATCGAAACGGGGATGCCAGCGTGCCGAAGCTGGCGGTTGGGTGCGGGCCCTTGCGGGCGAGATCGGGATGTGGTCCATAATGTTACATAGTAACAATACGGAGCCGCCGATGAAACGTTCTGCCGCCCTTCTGCTGCTGCTTGCTGCCCATTCTGCGAACGCCCACGACGTGCGCCATCACGGTGCTCATGTCCATGGCCAGGCCGATGTCGATCTGGCCGTGGACCAGGGAACGCTGGAACTGGCACTGCGTGCGCCCGGCATCGGCATCCTCGATTTCGAGCGACCGCCGGCGGACAGCCGCGAACAGGCCGCATTGGCGCGGGCGCGATCGATCCTGCAGAGCGGCAGCTGGGTCACGTTGCCGACCGCTGCGCAGTGCCGGTTGGACCATGCCGAGGCGACGGCGGAGGGCTTTGCGCCAGTGGCTGTGGCAGCACAGCCAGGCCAGCACACGCACGCTGGATTCACCGCCGCACTGCGCTACCACTGCGCCAACCCGGCAGCACTGCGCGGGCTGGCATTGCCGCTGCCTACGCTGTTTCCGGGGCTGCACGAGGTGATCGTCAACACCGCAACATCGACCGGGCAAGGCCGCAGCGTGGTTACTGCTGACAGCCTGCGGGTGCCGCTGGCGCCATGAACGACGATGCCATCATCGACCTGCAGGGCGTGCAGTTCGGCTACTCAGGCCGTGCAGTGCTGGACATCGCACAGCTGCAGGTGCGCGCAGGCAGCAACGTGCTGCTGCGCGGGACCAGCGGCTCGGGCAAGAGCACGCTGCTGGGCCTGCTGGCGGGCATTCTGCTGCCGGCCAGCGGCAGCATCCGGGTTGCCGGCCATGGGGTGAACACGCTCGGTGCTGCCGCGCGCGATCGCTTTCGTGCCGACCAGCTGGGCGTGATCTTCCAGCAGTTCAACCTGCTGCCATTCCTGAGCGTGCGCAACAACATCGCCCTGGGCGTGCGCTTTTCGCCATTGCGCAACGCGCGCATTGAAGGTGGGCTGGACGCGGAAATCGCACGCCTGCTGCGTGCGCTGCAGCTCGATCCGGCACTGATGCCGCGCGCGGCAGGCACGCTCAGCGTCGGCCAGCAGCAGCGCGTTGCCGCTGCCCGTGCCCTGATCGGTCGCCCGGCGGTACTGCTGGCCGACGAACCGACCTCGGCGCTGGACCCCGAAGCGGCCACGGCGTTCGTGCAGCTGATGTCCGCGCAGTGCCGCGCCGCTGGCACCACCGCGCTGGTGGTCAGCCACGATGACCGCCTGCAGCCGTTGTTCGACCAGGTGTTGTCGCTGGGTCATCTGAACCGGGCAGGGGGGGCACATGTTTGAGTTGGCCTGGGCCAGCCTGCGCAGCCGCGCCTTGAGCGTGAGCCTGACCGTGCTGGTCATCACCCTGAGCGTGGTCCTGCTGCTGGGCGTGGAGCGCATCCGCACGCAGGCCCACGAATGCTTTGCCAGCACCGTTTCGGGTACGGACCTGATCGTGGGCGCACGCTCGGGGCCGGTGAACCTGCTGCTGTACTCGGTGTTCCACATCGGCGACCCGACCAACAACGTGTCCTGGCAGTCCTACCAGGAACTGTCCGCGCTGCCGCAGGTGAAATGGGCGGTGCCGCTGTCACTGGGCGATTCCTGGCGTGGCTATCGGGTGATCGGCACCACCGCCGGTTATTTCGAACATTACCGGCATGGCGCAGGGCATGCGCTGGCATTCGCGCAGGGCCAGCCGTTCGACGACCTGTATGACGCGGTGGTCGGCGCTGAAGTCGCGCAGGCCGCGCACATCGGCCTGGGCACTGAGATCGTGCTGGCCCATGGCACCGGTGCGGTAACGCTGGCCACGCATGCCGACAAGCCGTTCCGCGTGGTCGGCATCCTGCAACGTACCGGCACGCCGGTGGATTCGTCCGTGCTGGTGTCATTGCCGGCGATCGAAGCGATCCATGTCGATTGGCGCTCCGGCGTGCAGTTGCGCAGCCAGCATGTCAGCGCAGAACAGGCACGGCAGCTTGACTTGACCCCGACCAGCATCACCGCCTTCATGCTCGGGCTGAACTCGCGCATCGCCACCTTCGGCGTGCAGCGCAGCATCAACGAGTATCCAGACGAAGCGCTGCAGGCGATCCTGCCCGGCGTGACGTTGCAGCAACTGTGGCAGTCGCTGGGCACTGCCGAGCGCGCGCTGCAGCTGATCAGTGCGATGGTGGTGCTGCTGGGCATGGTGTCACTGATGGCGCTGCTGGTATCGACGCTGCAGGAACGCCGCCGTGAGATGGCGGTGCTGCGCGCCACCGGTGCGCGTCCGGCCTATGTGGCCTGCCTGCTGGTCGTTGAGGCCGTGGCCACTGCAGCAATGGCCTGCGCGTTGGCGCTGGCGGTGCTGACCTGTGCCAGCGCGGCCGGGCGCAGCTGGGCGCTGGCCAATTTCGGTCTGTCGATCACCCACGTCTGGCCGGACGCGCGTGAACTGGCCTGGGTGGGCGGCGTGCTGCTGATCAGCGCGGTTGCCGGCCTGCTGCCTGCGCTGCTGGCCTACCGGCGCACCCTGGCCGATGGCCTGGCGCCTGCCCCATGAGCGCGGGCGTGCGCTGGTTGCTGCTGGCTGCGGCAATGCTGCTGGTTGCCTGCACGCGGCCGACCGATACCGGTGTGCAGGCACTGCCGCCGTCGCCGGTACAGAGCAATGCTGGCACGCAAAGCGAGCAGGAACTGGACTGGCTGCAGATGCTGCCCAGCGACGAACTGGCAGCACTCGAGCGCGGTGAGGGGCCGGAGGTGCAGCACAACGGCAACCGGCGCATGGCCCAGTTCGGTACGTTCCGTACGGTGGACGCGGTACTGGATCGCGCAGTGCGGTTGCCGGGCTACGTGGTGCCTTTGGCCAACGCGGCAGATGGCCGACTGGTCGAATTCCTGTTCGTGCCGTACTACGGCGCGTGCATCCACGTGCCGCCGCCGCCACCGAACCAGATCGTGCATGTGCTGCTGCCGCGGCCGATCGCCATGCCCGACATGTACTCGCCGTTCTTCCTGGCCGGCGTGCTGCGCGCCGAGCGGGTGGACGATGATCTTGCCGGCTCGGCCTACAGCATGGCCGACGCCGAACTGAGGCCTTATGAACCGTAGCGCGAAGCTGCTTGCCGGTGCTCTTGCCGCTGTACTGCTGGCCAGTTGTGGCCGGCCCGCCGTGGACGCCCCACCGCCACAGGCCAACAATGCTGCTGCGTCGCCGGTGGCGGCGTCAGCAGTGATCGACCGCTGGGACGCGCTGATGCCCGAAGAGGACAGCTTCCAGCGTCCACCGCCGCAGATCGGGTTGTCGCGTGGCAATGGCATGGACGGGGTGGGGGGCTTGATCGACGATACGGGTTCGGGCTCGCTGCCTGGGCAGGCCATCGATCACTCCAGCCCGCTACGCGCGCAGCAGTTCGGCTCGTCGGCGGTGGTCGATGGCGTGGATGGACGGGCGCTAGACCTGGATGGCTATGTGGTGCCGCTGGCGATGAACGACGCCGGGCAGGTGGACGAACTGCTGTTCGTGCCGTTCTATGGCGCGTGCATCCACGTGCCGCCGCCACCACCGAACCAGATCATCCATGTCACCCTGGCCAGCCCCATCACGATGGGCGCGCTGTGGGATCCCTACCGGCTGTCAGGGCGCCTGCAGGTGAAGCACTTCGAGGCGGATATCGCCAGCGCGTCCTATGACGCTGCCGCAGCGACGCTTTCCGCGATCAGCCGATGACGAGCACCCGATGACGAGGCTCCGCGCACGCACCGTCGCGCTGCTGATCGTGGTGTTGCTGCTGGCAGGCACCGGGGTGGCGCTGCTATGGAACGCAACGCACGCGCCCTCGCCACCGGCCGTTGCATTTCCCGCACCAGTGGCGGAAGCGCAGGCACGCATCGAACATCACCTGGCGGCCGACAAGGCCTTTCGTGATGACCTGCTGTTCCTGCTGGTGGCGACGCTGCGCGACCGCTGCGAACCCGCGCAGGCGGGAGTGCTGGCGCGCATGGCCAACCGTGCGTCGCTGCCGGTGCTGGCGGCGGTCAGCGCCGTGACCGCGCAGGATGCGAGCCTGGACCGACCGATCTACCAGTACATCCAGCACCGCGCCGACGCCACCGGCTGCGGTCAGCCACTGCGCGTGCCGGCAGGCGAAGGCGGCACTATCGAGGTGGACATCGAACAGTACGCGCGCACCTTCCCGGACAGCTACTTCGATCCGCAGCGCAGCAGTGTGCCGCGTGACTTCGGCGCGCGTCCGCTGGCGGAACGCGCCGGCAACGCCTGCAACAGCGTGGTCTATTCGGTGCTGCCGCTGGCAGGCGTCGATTGGCGCTGCAGCACGCTGCGCAGCAACGCCCGCGCGCGGGTGCGTGCGCTGTGCGAAGACCAGATGCAGCGCCAGCACGGCCATCTGCAGGGGGAGCTGGATGCCGCGGTGGGACGCGCCATGCAGGCCCCGATCGTGCAGGCGGTCGCTGCCTTGCCTGCGGAGTGCAGGTAGGCCCCGGGTCATGAGGCAGGGAGCATTGCGCCTCCCGGCAGCTGAATGGCGTTCGCTGGGACATTCATAACTATACAGGACATCCGGTATAGTTATGGGCGTACTCCTTCCCCATCCAGGTTCCCATGGCTCTCTCCCAGCTCTTGGACGGTGCTCCGTCCCTGTCGCGCGCCCGACGCTGGTCGCTGCTGTTCACCGTTGCCGCCGGCCTGCTGCTGGCCACGCTGGACAACTCGGTGCTGTATACCGCGCTGCCGACCCTGACCGAGGAGCTCTCGGCCAGTGCCGGGCATGCGCTGTGGATCATCAACGCCTACCCGCTGGTGATGGCCGGCCTGCTGCTGGGGGCGGGCACCCTGGGCGACCGCATCGGCCATCGCCGGATGTTCCTGGTCGGGCTGGTGGTGTTCGGCATCGCCTCGTTGGCAGCGGCGTTCTCTGCAACCGCAGGGCAGCTGATCGCCGCGCGTGCCTTCCTCGCCGTGGGTGCGGCGGCGATGATGCCGGCCACGCTGGCCTTGATCGGGCTCAGCTTCCATGAAGAACGCGAGCGCAACATCGCCATCGCGATCTGGGGTTCGGTGGCCATCGTCGGTGCGGCGCTGGGGCCGATCATCGGTGGCTTGCTGCTGCAGCACTTCTGGTGGGGCTCGGTGTTCCTCATCAATGTGCCGGTGGTAGTGGTCGCTTTCATCGCGACCCTGCTGCTGGCGCCGGAAGGGCAGCGCGACAGCACCCGCCCATGGGACCTGCTGTCCTCGCTGCTTGCACTGGCCGCGCTGTCGGGCCTGGTACTGGCGATCAAGTCGCTGATCGCCACGCCGCCCTCGTACAGCGTGGGCGCGGTCTCGCTGCTGCTGGCGATCATCTCCGGCATCGCCTTCAGCCGCCGCCAGCAGCAGTTGCCGTATCCGCTGCTGGATTTCGCCATCTTCCGCAATCCGGCCTTCCTTGCCGGCACCCTGTCGGCGGTGTTCACCCTGTTTGCGATGGCAGGGCTGCAGCTGCTCACCACCCAGCGTTTCCAGCTGGTGGCCGGCCTCAGCCCGTTGCAGGCCGGCCTGCTGGTATCGGTGGCGGCGCTGGGCAGTCTGCCCAGCGCGTTGCTGGGCGGCAGCGTGCTGCATCGCGTCGGCCTGCGGCCACTGATCTGCGGCGGCCTTGCGGCCGGTGCGGTAGGTGTGGGCGTGGTGGCGCTGGGCTTCCCGCATGGGCTGGGCTGGGTGGTGGCCGGCATGGCGATCACCGGCTTCGGCATGGGTGCTGCCATCTCGGTGGCGTCCACCGCCATCCTCAACAACGTGCCGCCGCATCGCGCGGGCATGGCCTCGTCGGTGGAGGAAGTGTCCTACGAGTTCGGCGGCCTGCTGGCCGTCGCGCTGCTGGGCAGCCTGAGCGCTGCGATGTACGGCGCGTTCCTGCCGGAGTCTGCGGGTATTCCCGCCGCCGCGCGCGAGGGCTTCACTCAGGCATTGCACGTGGCGCGTGAGGCGGGGCAGGGCGAGTGGTTCGCGCTGGCCACCGCGGCCTACGATCGCGGTTACCAGATCGTGCTGCTGGTGATCAGTGCGGTGCTGGCGGCCGGCGCGATGATCATCGCGCGCCTGCTGCGTGGACGCGCCGGTGGCCGCGACGGCGCCGCCGATCGCGTAAAATAACGGCATGAGAACCAGCAAGCGCGAGCGCATCCTCGACGCCGCCGTCAGCGTGATCAACCGCGACGGCGTGCGTGCGGTCACCTTTGAATCGGTGGCGGCCGAGGCGCAGTTGACCCGTGGCGGCCTGCTGTACCACTTTCCTTCGCGCGAAGCGTTGCTGCGCGGCATCGACGAGCACCTGGTGCAGAGCTGGGAAGCATCGATGGAGGCGCTGCTGGGCAAGTCGGCCGGCGAGGCCACTGCGCTGGAGCGCTACCAGACCTTCGTGCGTGTGTCGGCGCAGAGTGCCACCCGTGCCGAGCTGATGTTCATGCTGGACTCGGTGGACCCCGAATTCCCCAGCGAGCGGCCGTGGGCACCGGTGGTTCAGCGCTGGGCGCCTTCGCCACCGGCCGCCGGCAGCGACGATCCGGCGGCGCTGGATAATTTCGTGGCGCGGCTGGCCGCCGATGGCCTGTGGATCTACGAGGCCATGTACGAAGGCCAGCTGGACGAGAACGTGCGCGCGCAGGTGACCGAACGGATCGGCGGGCTGCTCTCTCCCGAGCGGTCCCGCAAGGCGTAGCAGCCAGTCCATCCGCTGAGGGCGCCCGTCAGGCAGGCGGATGCCCGTGCAGGCCATCCCCCTGCAGCCGCTCCGGGTGGGTATACACGTTGAAGCCTTCTTCGCGGGCGAAGCCCACGAGGCACAGGCCGGCACTGCGGGCCAGATCGATGGCCAGCGCAGTGGGGGCCGAGACGGCGGCCAGTACGCTGGCACCGGCGCGCGCGGCCTTGCTGACCATTTCGTAGCTGGCACGGCTGGATACCACCAGCAGGCCGCCATCGATGCTGTGTTCGTTGTGGTGCAGTGCACCGATCAGCTTGTCCAGCGCATTGTGGCGGCCGACGTCTTCGCGCACCCAGCCGATGCGGCCACTGGCATCGGCCCAGGCCGCTGCATGGGTCGAACCACTGGCAGCATTCATCGGCTGGCGTAGGGCCAGCCCAGCCAATGCCCGCTGCAGTGCAGCCGTCTGATACGTGCGGCGGTCCTTTACCGGAGGCAGCGGACGCAGCACGTCCTCCAGCTGGCGTGCACCGCACAACCCACAGCCGCCGCGACCCGGCAGCAGGCGCCCGTTGTCAGGATCCAGTGCGGCGCCGGGGGCGTCGGCGGACACGCTCATATTCAGCTCGATGCCCTCCAGTTGTGGCTGCACCTGGATGGACAGCAACTGGTCAGGACGCTCGATCAACCCTTCGCTGAGCGAGAAGCCCAGCGCGAAATCCTCCAGGTCGCATGGCGTGGCCATCATCACCGAGAAGGCCCCGCCGTTGTAGCGCATCGCCACCGGTACTTCTTCGGCGATCGTATCGACCCGTTGCTCCTGCCCCGTGCTGCGCCAGCGCTGCAGCGTGCGCAGGGCCGTGCCGGCGGGCGGGTGCGAAGGCAACGTCGATCCGGGCATGCGGCACATCCTGGGCAAAGCAGAAGGGCAGGCTACGCCCGGAGGATAGCGCAGCCATCCAGTGAAGACGCGGCGGTAACCGTTGCCATGGCAGCCTGCTGTACCCGGGCCGGGCCATGGCGCTGGGGTTGCCGGTGTGCTTGACTGGCCACGGCAGCCGGGCGCGAGCCCGGCACTGCAGGCAGGCACTCCACCAACGCAGGTTCCCGACCATGTCCGAACAGAAGCCGCCGCGTTACAAGCCTTACAACCAACCGGCAGGCGGCTGGGGGGCCGCCGGTGCGACCGCCAAGGTGCTGCTGCAGCAGAGCGTGATCGGCAAAGGATCCAAGGCGCTGCTGGCGATGAACCAGCCGGGCGGATTCAAATGCCCCAGCTGCGCCTTCCCCGATGCCGACCACCGCAAGAAGCTGGAATTCTGCGAGAACGGTGCCAAGGCCCTGGCCTGGGAAGCGACCCAGCACCGGGTGACCCGTGAGCTGTTCGCCCAGCACACCGTCACCGAGCTGATGGCGCAGACCGATTACTGGTTGGAGCAGCAGGGCCGGCTGACCGAGCCGATGCGCTACGACGCCGCCACCGATCACTACGTGCCCTGCGAATGGGACGAGGCGTTTGCACTCATCGGTCGTCATCTGCAGGCGCTGGACAACCCCGACCAGGCCGAGTTCTACACCTCCGGCCGCACGCCCAACGAGGCGGCGTTCCTGTATTCGATCTTCGTGCGCGAGTTCGGTACCAACAACTTCCCGGACTGCTCGAACATGTGCCACGAGCCGACCAGCCGCGGCTTGCCGCCGGCGATCGGCGTGGGCAAGGGCACCATCGTGCTGGACGACTTCGAACACGCCGAGGCGATCTTCGTGATGGGCCAGAACACCGGCACCAACTCGCCGCGGATGATGAGCAACCTGGTGGAAGCGCGCAAGCGCGGTGTGCCGATCGTGGCGGTCAACCCGATGCCGGAGCGTGCCCTGATCCGCTTCACCGAACCACAGGACGTGGTGCAGATGGCCACGTTCGGTTCCACCGAGATCACCAGCGAGTTCGTGCACGTCCGCATCGGCGGCGACCTGGCGCTGATCAAGGGCATGATGAAGGTGATGTTCGAGCGTGAGGCCCTGGGTGAGTCAGTGCTGGATCATGCCTTCCTGGCCGAACACACCGTTGGCCTGGAGGCGCTGCGCGAGGACGTGCTGGCGCAGGACTGGGATGAGATCGTGCGGGTGTCGGGCATCGCGCAGGAACAGATCCGGCGCTGCGCGGAGATCTACATCCGTTCGCAGGCGACGGTAATCTGCTATGGCATGGGCCTGACCCAGCACCAGCAGGGGTCGCGGCTGCTGCAGCAGGTGGCCAACCTGTTGCTGCTGCGCGGTAATTTCGGCAAGCCTGGCGCGGGTATCGGTCCGATCCGTGGCCATTCCAACGTGCAGGGCGACCGCACCGTCGGCATCGACGAGAAGCCGACGGCGCGCTACCTGGATCGCGTGCAGCAGGTGTTTGGTTTCGATCCGCCGCGCGAGCACGGCCACCATGTGGTCGAGTCGATCGCGGCGATGCTCGATGGCAGCGCCAAGGTGTTCATCGGCATGGGCGGCAACTTCATCCATGCCGTGCCCGATACCGAGCGCGCCTACCAGGCCATGCGCAGACTGGAACTGACCGTGGGTATCGCCACCAAGCTCAACCGGGGGCATCTCGTGCACGGTCGCGACGCGCTGATCCTGCCGGTGGTGGCGCGCTCGGAGTGGATCCGCACGCCGAAGGGCGAGCAGTTCGTCACCATCGAAGATGCGATGTCCAACGTGACGGCGTCGCGCGGCGTGCTGGCGCCGGCCAGCGACCACGTGCTGCCGGAGGTGGAGATCGTCTGCCGGATGGCGATGGCAACGTTGCCGGACAGCAAGGTGGACTGGGCCGCGTACATGCATGATTACGGCCCGATCCGCGACCTGATCGCGGCCGTCTACCCGGACATCTATGCCGGCTTCAACGAGCGCATCCAGGCACTGCACGGCTTCCATCTGGATATTCCGCCGCGCCGACGCGTGTGGCCGACCCCGAACGGCAAGGCCAACATCCTCGTCATGCCGGGCCTGGAAGTGAACACGGTAGTCGATGACCCGGAGATGCTGCGTCTGGCCACGGTGCGCTCGCACGACCAGTACAACACCACCATCTACAGCTACAACGACCGCTACCGGGGCGTGTACAACGACCGCATGGTGGTGTTCATGAACATCGAAGACCGTCTGGCGCGCGGGCTCGACAAGGAAGCCCTGGTGAGCCTGGAAACGATCAGCGACGATGGCGTGACGCGGCGAATCGAAGGCCTGACTGTGCTTGACTATCCGATGCCGCGCGGTGCGTTGGCGGGCTACTACCCAGAACTGAACCCGCTACTGCCGCTGGACTACTACGATCGGATCAGCGGCACGCCAGCGGCGAAATCCATTCCGGTACGGATGCGCGCGCAGGTCGAGGTGCCCGCGTAGAGGAGGGTCATGCCTGCTTGCCGGCGGGGCCGGTGGCGTCGAGTAGACTCGGCGCTAGCGGGCGCCCAGGTGTGGGTTGGTATCTTCGTCCAGGGCAAACGAACAGCGGTAGTAGTCGGCGGTATCCCGCCACGCCGCCAGGATGGGCTCCTGGATCTTTGTCACCAGTCCGCGGGCCGTTTCCCGATCATTGGCCTGGCAGGCGAAGTAGGCGAACGCCTGCTGGTTCCATTCGTCCGGGTAGCGCGCCAGGATGTCCTCGAAGCCGCGTTTCATGCTCGGCCAGTCGACGGCCGAATCGACGAACAGGCGTTTGCCATACTCATCCTGCGAGGCTACCCAGTAGATGCGCGCATACAGCATGTACTGATCGCGCGGCGGCGCCAAAGCCATGACCCGCCGTGCGTAGATCTCCAAGCCCTGTGCATCGCCACCCCATTTTGGCGCGAAGTAGCGGACGGCCGCGAAGTACAGCGGGTAATAACCGGGGAATCGCTTGATCCCTTCGTCGTGCAGTGCGATGAACTGCTCCAGTGGCCAGCTGCGCTCGATGGCGAGGTGTTCCATCAGCTCGTACCAGTATGGATCCGTCGAGACGACGGCCTTGTGCTGCTGCAGGTAGTCGATGGCTTGTTGCTGGTAGGTATTGAAGGGCCCCCAGTCTTGGTCCTTGACCGTGTTGGCATAGCCGCTGCCGCGAATGCTCCATGCGTGGCTGGACAGCATCCTGGCCATGGCCAGGTGCGCCGCTGGCGACTTCGGATGCCGTTCGATCCAGGTGCGCACGATCTTCTCGCGGCCAGCCCAGTAGGCGGGGTCGCGGTTGGTGATGCTGAACGCTCTGGAGATACCGGCGTAGTAGGTGGACAGTTTCCAGACGCCACTGCCGAAGCGCTGATCCGTCGTGCGGTAGCGTTCGCCCAGTCGTTCCAGCGTGGCGAAATCCTGCTTCTCGAACAGTTCCATGGCCTGCCGGGTAACAGCGTGGCGATCAGTCAGTTCGTCGGCACGTATGGACGTGGCGGCGAAGAGCAGGACGAGCGCCAGCAGCGATCGCATGATTCCATTCATCGAGACAATTCCGTGTCCTGGAGGAGGCCCGAGCCTAGGGGCAGCGGCGCGACCGCCATATCGCCACAGACCGGGGCGCCGCGCAAGTCCGGGAAGAGTCAGCCAGCCGAACAGGCCGGCGGGTACCGCCCCTACGGTTTCTCGTTGCCGCTCAGCACGATGCTGCCGTCCAACAGCACGGGCGCCATCTGGGTCCAGCCCTTGGCGTTGTAGTCGAGGCTGACCACGTACACCCAGCCGCGCGCTGCATCTTCGGTATGCGCCGCCGCGCCGGCGGTGAACCGCTGCAGGCTTACCTCGGAGACCACGAAGTCATCGCCGGGATAACGGAGGCGCGCGTGGGCCAGTGCTGCCGCCGCAGCTTGATGCACCGACAGCGGCGGCTCGGCGCGTGCCGGGTCGAACACGGGAAGCGTTCGCAAACGCGTCGCGCTCACCTGCCAGCGCTCGTGGGTGTCGTCACCATCGCCGCTGGACAGCACGGTCCATTGGCGTTCGCCTGCCATGGCCGGAAGGCTCAGCAACGCGGACAGCAGGAGGGCAGCAGAGGCGAAGCGGGCAGGCATGGAAAGGCTCCAATGAACGTCATGCATGATGACACCAGGCAGCGGCGACGGGCGCGTCGTGCGTCGGCTATCATCAGCCCGTGGATATATCCGGCCTGCTGCTGCGACTGATGCTGCTCCTGACCCTGGTGCTCAATGCACCGGCGCTGGCGCTTGCCTCGGGCGGCATCAACGGTCAGGCCGGCGATGGTCATTGCGATGGCCCCCACGAGATCGCCGACGCTGCGATCTCTGTCACGCCCGCCTGCTGCGATGAACGGAACGCAGCCGCGTGCAGCAGCGAGGGTTGCGAATGCGTGCCGGCCAGTGTGGCCATGCTGCCGTCGAGGGCAAGCCTTGCTGCATGGCCGCGGCGTGCAGTGCCCGGCGACGCGCTGCCGCCGGCTCATCCCGCGCCTGCGCTGCCTCAGCTGATTCGTCCGCCGATCGCCTGATTGCGCGCAGGTTGCGTACCTGCCGTCCTGCAGTACCCCTCATCTACTTGACCCACGCGCATCCGTCGCGTGGATGGCAGGCGCTCGCGCCTGCGATTGCAAAGGACAACCTGACATATGAACCGCACTCTTTCCCTGAGCCTGTTGCTTACCACCGTTCTGCTGGGCACCGCCTGCGCGCGCGCCTCCGAAGAGGCCGCGTCCTCGCCTGCGTCCGCAACCGCCACCGCCTCGCCAGTCGCGGTGACGGCCGGGGCGACCATCGATCCGGAACTGCCACTGGCCATCGTGCACAAGACGGCCAGTTGTGGTTGCTGTGGCGTGTGGGCCGACCACCTGAAGGCTGCCGGCTTCGCGGTTGAGATACGTGACACCGATGACATGCATCCGGTCAAGCAGCGCCTCGGCGTACCGGCCGGCAAGGCTTCCTGTCATACCGCCGAGATCGGTGGCTACGTGGTGGAAGGCCATATTCCGGCCAGCGACATCAAGCGCCTGCTGAAGGAACGGCCGACTGCGCGTGGCTTGGTGCTGCCAGGCATGCCGGCCGGATCTCCGGGCATGGAAATGCCTGATGGCCATGTGCAGCCGTATACCGTGGAGCTGGTGCTGGCCGATGGCAGCACCCAGCCCTTCGCACAGCACGGGCAGGGTGGCTGACAATGTGTGGCGGGCGCGGCGGCGGATTGCCGCCGCGCCTGCTCAACGCTGCTGTTCGCGTTGCTTCTTCAACTGCGCGTCGAAATTGCGTTCGGCCGTGTCGGCGTAGTCCTGGCAGGTCATTGCCTTGGCTCCTGCCGATGTGCCCGCTGCGTAGTTCCAGCCGCTGGCGCCGGGATGCGGGGTCAGCAGAACATCGCAGGGCAGGGCGCGCACCGTGGCGAAGCTGCGGCGATAGTCCTCGATCAGATGCGGGTAGCGCGGGTTGGCCTGCAGCTGATAGCCCGGCGCACTCAGGCTGTCGGCGTAGACCATGCGCACCGGCTTGCCGCCCCGGGTGTCGGTCCAGGTCCAGGCGGTGCTGCCCGGGGTATGGCCGGGGACGAAGTGCGCGGTGAAGTCGACGCCACCGAGCGAGACCACCTCGCCGTCCATGATGATCCTGTCCGCGGTTGCCGGCGGATAGGTGATGTCGTCACCGAAGTGCAGGTCGTGGCTGCCGCCACGTGCCAGCAGCACCGCAGATTCGGCATTTGCGACGAGCTGCGCACCGGTACTGCGCTTGAGCGCTGCAACCGGGCCGGCGTGATCGGCGTGGGCATGGCTGAGCAGGATCAGGTGAAGATCCTGCGGCGTGACGCCGCGCAGCTTCATGTTGCTCAGCAAGTGGTCGGCCATCTGCGGCATGCCGCCGTCGAGCAGTACCGCGCCCTGCGGCGTCTGCACCAGCAGCGCGGTCAGGTCTTCGGTGCCGATCTGCCAGGTGTGGTCGGCAATCTGCAGCGGCGCCATCGGCTGCAGCCAGGAGGCATCCACGGTGTAGGCACGCAGCTGTGGAAGCGTCGGCTCGGCGGCAGAAGCCGCAGCGGGCAGCAGGGCAGCGAGCGTGATGGCGAGGGTCTGCAAGCGCATGGGAGGGCACCGATGAAGGAGGCCCAGAAACTAGCATGGGCCTCCTTCGTCGCGTCACGCATAGAATTCATGGCACCCATAAGGGCGCGGTGCCTCAGTAGTGGAACTGCTAGCCCAGCGTAAGCGCCCGCCGGCCCCCGACGGCGGTCAATGGCATTGTTCGCCGCCCCGGGAAGGTGATTCCATGATCTCCCTCTGCAGCGCATACTCCGCCGCAGATAGGATGCACTGCACTATCCGGGAGAGTGACCATGCACGTGCTTCTGGTGATCGTCGGCGGGTTCCTGCTGCTGGCCGTCTTCGCGCTGTTCGGCAGGCTCTGGAGCACAAGCAGCCCTCAGCTGCCAACGGCGCTGCTGGCCTTCATCGGCACCTGGCTGCTGGTATCGGTGGCCAACATGTGGGTGGGGGTCAGCCGGGCGGGCTATACGGTGCGCGAGGAGTTGCCGATCCTGCTGCTGGTGTTTGCCGTGCCGGCGATGGTGGCCGGTGTCATCTTCTGGCGGCTGGGCCGCTGAACCGAGGATCCGTGATGCCGGCAACGCCCCGTCTTCCTGCCCTGCGTCGTCGCGACGGCCATCATGCACGGGTGACCTACGAAGAACTGTTCTTCGACCTGGTCTATGTGTTCGCGGTCACCCAGCTCAGCCACCATCTGCTGCACCACCTGGGCCTGCTGGGCGTGCTGCAGACGCTGGTGCTGTGGTTTGCGGTCTGGCTTGGCTGGCAGTACGCGTGTTGGGTCAGCAACTGGTTCGACCCGGAGGCGCCGCGTATACGTGGTCTGTTGTTCGTCACGATGCTGCTGGCGTTGCTGATGTCTTCGTCCATCCCGGAAGCCTTTGCCGGTCGCGCCTGGATGTTCGCCGGTGCCTACGCCACGATGCAGGTGGGCCGGACGCTGTTTGTGCTGCTGGAAGTAGGGCGCTCGCACCCGCTGGCCGCCAACTTCAGGCGCATGCTGGCCTGGGTCAGCGTTTCGGCCTGCTTCTGGCTGGCCGGTGCAGCGGTCGAGGGTAATGCGCGGCTGGCATTGTGGGCGCTGGCTGTCGCCTGTGAATACATCTCGCCGATGTTCGGTTTCGCGTTTCCTGGTCTCGGCCGCTCGCGTACCCGCGAGTGGACCATCGAAGGCGGGCATCTGGCCGAGCGCTGCCAGCTGTTCGTGATCGTCGCACTGGGTGAGACGCTGCTGGCAACCGGTGGCGTGCTGAGCGAGGTGGAGCACTGGAGTGGCGCGGTGGTGTCGGCAGTGCTGGCGACCTTCGCCGGTACGATCGCGATGTGGTGGCTGTACTTCGGCATCTCCAGCCGCGACGCCACCGACACCATCACCCGTTCCGACGACCCGGGCCGCATCGGCGCCTATTTCCACTACGTGCACGCGCTGCTGATCGCCGGCATCATCGCCACCGCCGTTGGCAACGACCTGGTGATGGACGAACCGGAGGCGACGGTGACTCTGCCGTATGCCGCGATGCTGGCAGCGGGGCCGTTGATCTACCTGCTGGGCAGCGCACTGTACAAGCGGGCGGTCTACGGCCGCGTGCCGCGCTCGCACCTGGTGGGGGCAGGGGCTCTGGTCGTCCTCGGCTTCGTGCTGCCATGGATGCACCTGCTGGCCGCTGGGTGGCTGACCAGCATCGTGCTGCTGGCGGTGGGGCTGGCCGATACACGGTTGAAGCGAAGCGTTGCAGCGCCGCGCAGCTAGGGGGGGGGGGCGGCAGGCCTGACCTCAGTCCAGCTCCGCAGCCATCGCCGCCAATCGAGTCACGGTATTGATGTTGCGGCCGGTTCCGTTTGCTGCGAAGGGGATGCGCAGGCGCGAACCGGCCATGCCATCGCCGTAGTGGATGAACAGCTCGCGCTTGCCGAGAGCGAGCTGTTCTTCGCCAATACCCGTCACGCCGTGCAGCGGGTCCTTCGGCAGCGCCGCATCGATGAACAGGGCGACGACACGGTTGCCGGCGGCGTGCTTGAACGGGTTACGGGCGACCACTTCGGCCATCTCAGCAGCGGTACGCACCAGCACGCCGACCGGCTTGCCCGCATAAGCATGCAGGCTTTTCGCCAAACTGCCGCGCACACCCGCCTCGTCGAGCGTACTGCTGAACACGGCATTGCCGCTGGCGATATAGGTGCGGACGTCCCGGAATCCGGCGTTCTCGCACATCCGCACCAGCTCGGTCATCGGTAGCTTGCCGGTGCCGCCGACATTGACTGCGCGCAGCAGGGCCACGTAGGCGGTCATGGCGCAGCGGCCTGCAGCCGGTCATACATGCGCACCAGATCGACCAGCGTGCGTGCTTCCATCTTGCGCATGACCTGCGCGCGACGCACCTTCACGGTGATCTCGCTGACCCCCAGGTCGGCGGCGATCTGCTTGTTCAGGCGGCCGCGCACCACGCCGGCAACCACCTCGCGCTCGCCGGCGTTCAAGGTGCTCCAGCGCAGCTGCAATGCCCCCAGCGCATCACCGTCGCGGCGCCGCTGGCGATCGATCCCGATGCCCCTGTGGATCGCGTCCAGCAGTTCCTGGTCGCGGAACGGCTTGGTCAGGAATTCGATCGCGCCGTCCTTGATCGCATTGACGCCCATGGCGATGTCGCCGTGGCCGGTGATGAACACCACCGGCAGATGCAGATCGTGGCTGGCCATGCTGCGATGGAAATCCAGTCCGCTCTGCCCGGGCATGCGCACGTCCAGCACCAGGCATGACGGAGCGTCGTCCCGCGGGTGGGCAAGGAATTCCCCGGTGGAGGCGAAGGCCCGCACCTGCAGGCCCATCGAGGCCAGCAGGTCCTCCAGCGCGGCGCGCACCGAGGCGTCGTCGTCGATCACATAGACGATCGGTGCCGGTTCCATAGGTGCTGTGGTGGGTTTACGCATGCGCAGCCTCCGTGGCCGTGGGCAGCTCGAAGATGAAGCAGGCGCCGCCACCGGCTGGTCGTTCGGCGCGGATATGGCCGCCGTTGGCTTCGATCATCGAGCGGCTCAAGCTGAGGCCCAGGCCGAGGCCGTTCGCCTTGGTGGTCCAGAATGCATCGAACACGCGGTCAGTCTGCTCAGCGGGCAGGCCGACACCGCGGTCGCGCACGCTCAGGCTGACGTGGCCGCGACCATCGTACGCCGTCAGCAGGGACAGCCTGCGCTCGCTTACGGGCGTGTCCGACATCGCATCGACGGCGTTGAGGATGAGGTTGCCGATCACCTGCTGCACCTGTACGCGATCGGCATGGGCAGGGGGGAGTTCATTGCCCAGCACCAGCGCCACGGTCACACCATGCTGTTCCAGTTCGCTGCGCGAGAGTGCCAGCATTTCCTCCACGGCCAGGTTGAGGTCGAAGGCCTGGCGCTCTGGCGCGGCGCCTTGGGTCAGGCCGCGGATTCGGGCGATCACGTCACTGGCGCGATGGGCATCGGCGACGATGCGGGCGATGGTCTGGCGCGCCTTGTCCAGGTTTGGTGGCTCCTGGGCCAACCAGCGCTGGCTGGCTTCGGCGCTGCTGGCGATGGCCGCCAGCGGCTGGTTCACTTCATGTGCGATGGAGGTGGTCAGCTCGCCGACGGTGGAGGCGCGGGCCACCCGCAGCAGGCGCGCCTGTGCATCCTGCACCGCGGCCTTGGCCGCTTCCATCTTCAATGCCAGGTAGGTGGTGATGCCGATCACCAGCATGCCGATCGCTGAATTGACCAGGCCGATGCGGTAGGTGCCGAAGCGGGTCAGGAAGAAGCTGAGGCCGGTCAACCCGATGCAGACTGCCGCAAGGGCGATGAGCCCGCGTGCGGGCAGCCGCCGTGACGCTGCGAGGATGACGGCAGCGTAGAAGCAGGCAGCGGCAACGGCGTAGTCGGTAACCGTATCGACCAGGAAGATGGCCGCCATCACGATGATCAGGGCCAGCACGACCAGGGGGCGGCGGGGCGACAGCGATGGCATCGGGACGGCTCCCTGGCGTGGGTGGAAAGGATAGCAAAGCGCTGTTCAGTAGATGCCGACCTTGGTCGGCATGCGCCAGAGAGATGCACGGTAGTGCCGGCCGCTGGCCGGCATCTGCAGGATGTTCCCGCAGTTCATGAGGTTGCCGGCCAGCGGCCGGCACTACTCCTCCAGGCTGGCGTTCCAGAATCCCTGCAGCACGCCCGGCGTGGCGGCAAGCGTTGCCAGCACCGCATCCAGTTCGCCGCCATCGACCGTGGTGGCGTACAGCACCGCTTCGATCTCGACATCGCGCTCGCCGAACGGGCGCTGGTCGACCGCGCGTACCGGGTACTGCGCCTGCTCCAGCAACAGCAGAAGCCGGTCCAGCACCTCGGCCTGCTGCTCGCGCTGGCAGACCACGTTGATGGCGTAGGTGGCTTCGCTGAAGGCCTCCGGCAGCGGTTGCCGCTGGATGCGGTTCACCACCGGCCGCAGCAGGGTGTTGGCGGCCAGCACGAACACCGCAGCCAGCACGGCTTCGGGCAGCAGCTTGATGCCGGCACAGGCGCCGACCGCCGCCGAGCCCCACAGCGTGGCGGCGGTGTTCAGGCCCGACACCTGTGCGCCATCCTTCATGATCGCGCCGGCACCGAGGAAGCCGACGCCGGAGATCACGTAGGCCACCACATGCAGTGGCGACGGCGGCCCGCCGTACAGGTCGTGGAAGCGCACGGCCAGGTCGACGAACACCGCTGCACCCACCGCTACAAGCGTATTGGTGCGCAGGCCGGCGGTGCGCTGGCGGAACTGCCGCTCCAGGCCGATCAGCGCGCCCAGCACGAAGGCGACGGACAGGCTGATCAGCGAGCTGAGGGTGGCGCCCGCGTTGAACGCGGGCAGGTGGGGGTTGAAGTCCATGAGGGTTCTCCCTGCGCCGATGCGCTTACTGCCAGCCGTAGCGACGGATGTAGAGCTTCTTCAGCGCGGTGGTCAGCACCGCATAGCCGAACAGGATCGCCACCAGGAACGGCCAGTAGCCGGCCGGCAATGCCTGCAGCTTGAAGTAGCTGGCCAACGGACTCATCGGCAGGATCACGCCGATGGCCATGATCGCCCCGGTCATCAGCAGCAGCGGCGGCGCGGCGATGCTCTGCACGAACGGTACCTTGGGCGTGCGGATCATGTGCACGATCAGCGTCTGGGTCAGCAGCCCGACCACGAACCAGCCCGACTGGAACAGTCCCTGGTCGGCCGGCGTGCGTGCATCGAACACGTACCACATCAGGGCGAAGCAGCTGAGGTCGAAGATCGAGCTGATCGGACCAAAGAACACCATGAAGCGGCCGATGTCGGCCGGGTTCCACTTCAGCGGCCTGCGCACCAGCTCCTCATCCACGTTGTCGAACGGAATGGCGATCTGCGAGATGTCATACAGCAGGTTCTGCACCAGCAGCTGCAACGGCAGCATCGGCAGGAAGGGCAGGAACGCCGAGGCCACCAGCACCGAGAACACGTTGCCGAAATTGGAACTGGCGGTCATGCGGATGTACTTGAGCATGTTGCTGAAGGTGCGCCGCCCCTGGATGACACCTTCCTCCAGCACCATCAGGTTCTTTTCCAACAGGATGATGTCGGCGGCCTCCTTGGCGATGTCCACTGCGCTGTCCACGCTGATGCCGATATCGGCTGCGCGCAGTGCGGGAGCATCGTTGATGCCATCGCCGAGAAAGCCGACCACCTTGCCCTGCGCGCGCAGCTCGCGCACCAGCCGTTCCTTGTGCAGGGGCGTGAGGCGGGCGAACACGCGGTGCTCCTGCAGTGCGCGCGCCACGGCAGCGTCGTCCATGCGCTCGATCTGCGGGCCGGTCACGATCGTGTCGGCGTCCAGGCCGACCTGGGCGCAGACCCGGGCGGTGACCAGTTCGTTGTCGCCGGTGAATACCTTTACCTCCACACCGTGCGCGGCCAGCGCCTGCAGCGCCTGCGCGGCCGACTCCTTCGGCGGATCGAGGAAGGCCACATAGCCCACCAGGGTCAGATCCCGCTCGTCGGCCTGCGAGTAGATCGTCTGGCTGGCGGCGGTTTCTTTCATCGCCACCGCCACCACGCGCAGGCCCTGTTCGTTCAGTTCCTCGGTGGTCTGCCGCACCCGGGCCAGGCGCTGCGCGTCCAGCGGCATGTCCCGGCCGTTCTCGCGCACGGTGCTGCACACCGCCAGCATCTCCTCCACCGCACCCTTGCAGATCAATTCGTGATGATCCTCGCGCTCGGATACCACCACCGACATGCGACGGCGCTCGAAGTCGAACGGAATCTCATCGACCTTGCGGTAGTCCTGCGACAGGCGCAGCGAGCTCTGCAGCTCCACATGCTCCAGCACCGCACGATCCAGCAGGTTGATCAGGCCGGTCTGGAAGTGGCTGTTGAGGTAGGCGAAGGTCAGCACATCCTCCGAATCCTGCCCGAACACATCGGTGTGCCGCTCCAGCGCGATCTTGTCCTGAGTGAGGGTGCCTGTCTTGTCGGTGCACAGCACTTCCATCGCACCGAAGTTCTGGATCGCATCCAGGCGCTTGACGATCACCTTGCGCCGCGACAGCAGCACCGCGCCCTTGGCCAGGGTGGAGGTGACGATCATCGGCAACATTTCCGGGGTCAGGCCGACCGCCACCGACAGCGCGAACAGGAACGCTTCGGTCCAGTCGCCCTTGGTCCAGCCATTGACCAGCAGCACGAACGGCACCATCACCAGGGCAAAGCGGATCAGCAGCCAGCTGACACTGTTGACCCCGGCCTGGAACGCCGTCGGCGCGCGATCGCTGGCACTGCTGCGCTGGGCGAGGGTGCCGAAGTAGCTGGTGTTGCCGGTGGCCAGCACCAGCGCTGTTGCCGTGCCGGACACCACATTAGTACCCATGAACAACAGGTTGGCCTGTTCCATCAGTCCTGCGTCGGCGTTGCCCGGCTGCACGAACTTCTCCACCGGCAGCGATTCGCCGGTCATCGCCGCCTGTGCGACAAACAGATCCTTGGCGGCGAGCACGCGGCAGTCGGCCGGGATCATGTCGCCTGCCGACAGCACGATATGGTCACCCGGTACCAGGTCGCGGATGGGCAGGTCCAGCAGCCGTGCCGGCCGCCGGCTGTGCAGCTGTGCGCCGAAATACTGGTCGGCCACCTCCGCCGCCTCGGTGCCCGCAGCGCGGCGCAGCACGCGGGCGGTGTTGCCTACCAGCGCCTTCAGCCGTTCGGCAGCGCGGTTGGAACGCCCCTCCTGCACGAAGCGGATCAGGGTGGACAGCACCACCATCGCGCCGATCACCACCGTCGCCTTGGCGTCTTCGGTCAGCCAGGACACGGCCGCAAGCACCGTCAGCAGCAGGTTGAACGGGTTGCGATAGCACTGCCACAGATGGCGCCACCACGGCAGCGGCTTCTCGTGATCGACCTCGTTGGGGCCGAAGCGCAGCAGGCGCTCTTCGGCCTCGTGCGGGCTGAGACCATCGACATGCGACTGCAGGGTGGCCAGCGCATCGGCTTCGCTGCCCTGTGCAAGCGCGAGCAGTCCAGCAGTGAGCGCGGTGGGCGCGGCCTGCGTGCTGCCACGGCCGTACCCGGCTTCGGGCATCGCGCGACGACCGAACAGGTTGCCCGCGCGACGGCTGCGCAGGAAGGCGTTGAACCAGGCGTTGAGCAGGCTCATGGGAAGGTCCTCTTGGAGCGGCGCCGGGCGCAGCCGGCGCGTGGAGCGGAAGGGGTGGTATCAGGCGTGGCGCATGGCCAGCACCGACGGCGACCAGGGCTGCATGCGCAAGCGTTGGCTGCCGCCGATGCACAGCGGCTTCATCGCATCGCGCAGCGGGTAGGGCAGGTGGCGCAGCACGTTGATGCGCTCGCTGATCGGCAGCAGCGACAGTGCGTCGGCCACCACCCGTGGCGAGCCGAGGGCCAGCGAACGGGCGAACAGGACAGGGCCGTGCTGCAGCAGCAGGCTGCGCAGGGCGGAAACATCGCGCTCACCGATCAGGCGGCGCACGGTGATGTAGAGAATCTTGTAGGACATGGGATTCCTCCGGGCAGGCGCTGCCCGGGGCTCCCATCGCTTACACGGACAGGAACCGGCCGTCAGTCGCCAGCAGTGAACAAGTAGGCAGGCAGGGGCGCGCGTTGCGCCCGGCAGGGTCGGGATCCATCTGCGTCTCCGCGTGGGGCGGCCAGTCGCTGGCCAGTGGCGCTATTGTCCGCGCTCGTATTCAGCAGGCCTAGAGGCCCGTGGGTTAGCCCGGCTATACCTTGGTATAGAAAAAGGGGCCGTTGGCCCCTTTTGTTCAGCTGCGGTCCGCGAAAGCGTCGGTGGCCCGCACCAGGGCATCGCTCGTGGCCGCTTCGTTGGCACTGTGGCCGGCGATGACCATCTCCAGCCGGGCTTCCGGCCACGCCTGCGCCAAGTCCCAGGCACTGCGCGGCGGACAGATGATGTCGTAGCGCCCCTGCACGATGACCCCCGGCAGATGGCGGATGCGATCGATGTCGCGCAGCAGCTGGCCTTGATCGAGGAAGCTGTTGTGACGGAAGTAGTGGGCCTCGATGCGTGCCTTGGCCAGAGTATCGAGCGGATCGGTAGCGGACACTGCGTCGACGTCGTGCACCAGCGTGGCGGCATTGTCTTCCCACCCCAGCCACGCCTGCGCCGCGGCGATGCGGATGGCTTCGTCGGCGTGGTCCAGGCGTTTCCAGTACGCGTCGAGCATGTTGCCGCGCTCGCTCTCCGGAATGTGCGCCTGGTAGCGATCCCAGCGCTCCGGGAAGATCCAGCGCGCACCGCCGTTGAGCTCGGCGAACCAGCGGTTCTCTTCCTCGCGCCCCAGGAACACGCCGCGCACGATCAGTCCGGTGGCGCGGTCGGGATGCGCCTGTGCATAGGCCAGCGACAGGGTCGAACCCCAGGAGCCGCCGTAGACCAGCCAGCGCTCGATGCCCAGGTGTTGGCGCACCTTCTCGATGTCGGCCACCAGATGCTGCGTGGTGTTGTCGCGCAGCTCGCCGAAGGGCGTGGAGCGGCCGCTGCCGCGCTGATCGATCAGCACGATGCGGTAGCGCTTCGGGTCGAAAAAGCGACGATGGGTAGGCGAGATCCCAGCCCCCGGGCCGCCGTGCAGGTACACCACCGGAATGCCATCGGGCGTGCCGCACTCCTCGATATGGAGGGTGTGCAGTGCATCCACGGGCAGCGTGTGTTCGCGGTACGGGGAAATCGGCGGGTACAGCGTGCGCATGGCGGTGCCTCACAAGCAGGGAGTACAAGGATAGCGGGGCACATCGACCAGCGTCATCCGCCCCAGGTTCAAGTATTCTTTGCGTTCAAGGGGTAGTGCCGTCGGTTCCTGGCGATATCGACCCTGCAGGACGCAGAGGATGGATGGCATGAGCGCGCAGGACGTCGCTGCACGATACCCCCCGGCGCGCAGCGCCCTCGGCAGCAGCGCTCGCGAGCTGCTGAAGTGGCTCGCGCTGCTGTCGATGACCGGCGATCATGTCGCCAAAGTGGTTTTCGGCGGCTATGTACCGGTGGTCAGCGAGCTGGGGCGCATCGCCTTCCCGCTGTTCGCACTGGTGATGGCCTGCAACCTCGCGCAACCGGATGCGGACCTGCGCAAGTCGATCCGCCGGCTCGGGATGTGGGGGCTGGTCGCGCAACCCTTCCATGTGCTGGCCTTCGGCTACTGGCTGCCGTTGAACATCCTGTTGACCTTCGGCCTGGCCGCTGTAGCGGTGCACGCGCTGGCCAATAACCGGCAGCTGTTGCTGCTGGTGGCGGGTGGGCTGCTGCCGTTCTTCGTCGACTATCAATGGGCCGGGGTCGCATTCGTGATGCTGGGCTGGATCGCGTTCCGCCACCGGGCCTACTGGCTGCTGGCGTTCGGATTCGGTGGGCTGTGCTGGGTCAATGGCAATGGATGGGCATTGCTGGCCATCCCGCTGGCGCTGGCGGCCGCGCGCGTGCAGTGGCGGCTGCCACGATGGCGCTGGGCGTTCTACGTCTACTACGTGGCGCACCTGGCGGTGCTGGCCGCCTATGCGCACTGGCTGCGCTGACGCAGGGCACTCATCGCGGCGGCGAACTGCTCCCGGCTACGTCGCTGGAGTACTGCAGAACCTTGTCTTCGCGCTGCAGCGCAATGACATCCACCGGCTGTCCTCGCAACACCGCGCGCAGGCAGCGGATCGCCTCGGCGGAGTAGCCCAGCTCTGCAGGTGGCAACGACAATGCAACGCGGCCATCGCTGTGCTGATGCACCACGTATCGTGACAACGGCAGCGCAGCCAGCGCATGGGTCAGGTCGATGTTGTTGATCCACTGCTGGTCGGCGGTCAGATAGCGTACCGGACGTCGCCCCTGCAGGCCGACGATCATCGGCGTATCGCCGGCCATGGCCAGCGCGCCGCGGTCGCCGGTGCGGTAGCGCAGCAGCGGCAGGCAGAAATTGAATCCGCCGCTGAGCGTGATCTCACCGACCTCCCCGGGCGGCAACGGTGCCCCGTCGGTACCGAGAATTTCCACATACATGCGCGGCTGCAGCAGTACGTGGCCGCCGGCAGCATCGTCATACACGGCCAGCGGGCCCGCTTCGTTCATCGAATACAGATCGAGCACCGCGCAGCCAAAGCGCGCGGCCAGGGCCTGGCGTAGGCCCGGAGACAGCGCCATCGATACCGACAGCAGCGCCTGCGGCCGGTGTCGCACGGGCAATTCCAGCAGCGCTGCGAAGGAAATCGGATCGCCGGCGATCACTTCCGGCTGCATCTGGTCGATGTAGCGTGCGCGGTCCTCAGGATGGCGCCAGTCATCGGGATGCAGGTTGATCTTGGCCAGGCCGGATTCGTCCATCGTCGGTGTCACCGAAACATAGGTGAAGCACCGCTGCTGCATGCCCAGCAACATCACCCCCATCTGGCCGCGGCCGTGCGCCAGGGTGATGCCGAAGCGCTGCAAGGCGCGCTTGTGATGGGCCAGATAGCGTGCCGCCACCACCGGATGCGATGGCAGTACCAGTGGATGGCCGGTGGTGCCGGTGGTGCGGAAATTGATCATCCGCTCCAGCGGTACCGGGTCTGGCACGAAACGGGCGATGTCCGCTGCGAGGTCGCCACGGTGGACCGGTGCAATGTCGGTGAAGGCGGCTGGCATCGCCTGCGCGCGGTAATACGGCACCTGCGCAAACACCTCGGTCACATGCGCCTGCAGCCACGGTGGCGGTTGATCTGGCGTCCACTCGAAGCGCGCGCAGGTGATCTCCCGTTCGTAGCCACGCAATGCCGTCACCTCATCGGCAAGCAGGCGGTTGCCGCTGGCATTGCGGAAGATCGGCGCCGCCGGGTGCTCGCGCATCTGCTGCAGCATCGCCAGGCCCGCCGCGCTCAGCGTGGGATAGCGATCGGCATCGGTCGGCTCGCGGCTCACTCGCGGGTCCACTTGTCCGCAGACTCTTCGGCCGCCTTGCGCGCCAAGGCCTCGCGGATGGCACGCGCGCGCGCTTCAGCGGCGCGGCTGGCATCGAGCAGGCGCTGCCGTTCCACGCCGCTGACCCGGGCCAGGCGATCGGTCGCCTGGGCCGCTGTTTCACCCTGCGGCAGCAGGCCCAGCCGGGCCACCACGGTGCGCACCAGTTCTTCGCGGCGCTCCGGATCGAACACGAACCGGTCTGCGCTGGTACTGGCCGCCAGCGCTGGCACTGCTTCGGCGAACATGGGCATCCACGCCTCCGGGGCGATATCCAGTGCATTCCAGTACGCATCTGCCATCAGCCATGCGGTCACCGCTGAAAGCGAGAGCTGGTTTGCATCCACGCCGGCCAGATCACCCGACAGCGTTGCCCGCAGTGCAGGGGGCAGGTGCAGCGAGCGTGCGGCAAACACATCGCCCACCAACGCCGCGACGTGCAGCCGACCGCTGCCGGCGCGGCGCGGTGGCTCGAGGAAATCGGGCGGCATGTCCAGCAGGCGCCGCAGCAGAACGTCAAGGGAGGGGCCGGAGAGCATGGTCAGGTTCCAGACTTGGCATATACCTGGGTGGAAGGGCAATCGTCAGAGGTGCGCGGGCGCAAGGCAGAGCACGATCACCGCTGCACCCGCATGCCGCCAGGGCCGTAGTGCTGCTGGCTGAAGGCGCGCGCGAACTGCAGCAGGTCGGCCATGTCGCGCACCACATGGATGTTCCATCCCGCGTCGCGTGCGCGCAGCAGATCGCCGGTCCATCCCGCGCTGCCGGCATCGGCGATGCGGGACGGCAGCGGGCTGAACAGGTTCAGCGCCATGGTGCCGCCACCGCCGGCCACACGCAGCGCTCTGGCGGCCACGTCCCAGCCGCTGTTGCCGCGCTCATCCTTGTCGAACATCGTGGTGATGCCGTCGTCGGAGATGTGCAGGATATGCACCGCCCGTGCATGCGGCGGACGCTCGGCATAGGTGTCACGCAACCGGTGGATCGGAAACGCGGTGGCGCCACCGAAATAGCCGGTAAGCACCTTGAGGATGTCGTCTTCCGAACGCACGAAGCCGTCGGTGTGCAGGTGCTGCCCGGTGCCGCTCCACAGCGTGGCCTGTACGCGTGCACCCACGCGCAGCGCCGACAGCGCGATGATGGCGCCGGCCAGGGTCAGGAACGAGGTCCATGCCTGCGGGTTGGGCATCGAGCCGGAACTGTCCACGTACAGATCCAGGTCCACCGGTTCGGCAGCGGGTTCACGGCCGGGTGCCAGCCCGTGCACACGCTGTACCGTCGTCAGCCCGGGAATCACATGGGGTGACTGCAGCACCGATTGCAGCCAGTCCACTGCGTCCAGTGCATCGCCGGCTTCCCAGGGCTGCAGCCCTTCCGGCAGCGGCTCCAGGGCCTGCGGCTGCGGCCGCGACGGATAGCGGATCAGGTGTGGCAGCGCGCGCTCGCGGTAGTAACGCACGGCGATCTGATGGTCATCCAGGTCCAGGCCGGCCGCGCGCAGGATCTGCCCGTACTGGAACGGCTCGCGCATCTGTCCTGGCGGGTGCGCAGGGTCCCCAGCGAGCGCATCCGCAGGCAGATCGCTCTTCTGTTGTGCGTCGCCGCCGCGCTCATCGCCGGTGATGCGTGGGTCGGATGCGGGGTGCGGCGCCGGCGCCAGCTCGTCTTCCTCCAGCTGCCCCAGGCCGACCGGTTGGCTTCCCTGGCCGGCGTGCCGGGTATCCATCAAGGCATCCACCCGCGCATCCTGCTGTGATTCCAGCAGCCAGGGCAGCAGCAGCGTGGCGAAGCGGCCAGCGCCGATCATCCAGTCGCTGGCGTAGACGCGCACGACGCGTGCACCGAGCCAGGCATCGCCCTGCAATGCGCTGTCGTCGGCCGAGCCCCCCAGCGTGCCGCGCGGCTGCTGCCACAGTTCCTCGTAGATGCCCATGTACAGCTGCCAGACCGGCGAGCTGGCCTGCGCCGGTTGTCCGGCCAGGCGTCGATAGATCGCATCCATGCGCAGCCCGCTCTGGCGCTGCAGGCGATCGTTGATGAGCAGGTCGGTGTAGAGGTTGGCGACCATCGGTGCATGCGCTTCCAGCGTCGGCAGCGCACGGCGGATGCGCGCCAGCAGCCGTGCATGGTCGCTGGCGGTGGCAGGCGCCAGCACGTGGTGGCCGATCTCGTGGGCGAGGATCTCCAGCGCGTAGGGTTGCAGCTGCAGGCGCTGTACTTCTTCCAGGTCGATGACGATGCGCTGGTCGGCGAGGCGGATGGCCGCGAAGCTGCCGGTCAGGCCCTCGGCGGCCGCCTGCATGCGCGAATGGCACAACTTCGGGTCCTGCAGCCGGGTGAAACGGCTCCATGTGGCCAGTGCCTGTGGCCAGGCCTCGCGCCAGGGCTGCAGCGGATCAGCGACCGTGGCACTCATTGGGGTGGCAACACATGCACATGGTGCGACCACGGCGAGAACAGGGCGATGCCCGACGCGCCGGAGACCGCACACAGGTTGTCCTTGGACAACGCCGGCGCCATCCACTGCACGCCCAAGCGGGCGGTCACATCCGGTGCCGGTCCGCTGCTGCTGCCCGCTGCGTACTCGGCGGCGCTGGCAGGCAGCAGGACGGCACCGAAGGCATCGGCGAGCAGCAGGAAGTACCCGCCAGCGCTTTCGACCACGAAGCCCTCGGCCGCTGCACGGACCTGTGGCGGTGCCGGAAACGCGCCGTCCAGGCCGCTAAAGCTGCCGACACGATGCCCGCGCAGGTCGACGCTGCCCTGCCGCGGATTCCACCAGCGGTCCTGCTCAAGCTGGACCCGGACCGAGGCCAGATCACCCGCATCGATGCCCAGCACGGCGGCGACCGCATTCGCGGGCAGGGCATCGATACGGGCAAGGGCAGGGCGGCGCAGCTGCACCATCCCCGCCTGCCAGGCACAGAGCGCTCCGATGTCGCGCAGTTCCGGCAAGGATGTACACCCGCCTGCATGCGCGGCCATCGCATCGATCCATTGCGCGACGCGAATGTCCGGACTGGCGCCCAGCCGCACCACCGCATTGCTGATGGTGCCGAGGGTCTCGCGCGGAGCGTGGGCCAGCAACGGGGCGAGGGCCGGGGCCAGCGAGCGCCAAGCCTGCTCGACCCACGGGAGACGCGCCTTCGGGCCGGCATGGCCCTGCGCCACCAGCTCCAGACCGATCTCGAAGGCGGCCTCGCACGTGCTCTGCGTTGCCGACGGGTGGTGGCGCTGGATGGCCTGGCAGAGGGGGTCGATGGTCTGGGTGACGAACGCGCTGAAGGCGGCCATGTCCAGGCCGGGCCAGCGGTGGCGGGCATCGGCCACGGCCTGGTTCAGCACGGAACGGCGCGCGGCCAGCAGCTCGGCGAGAACGGCGGAAACCACGATCAGCGTGCCCGCAGCCAATGCAGGTAGTTGGTGTAGCGCTGGTGCAGGTACTTCAGCTTCAGCAGGTCGTCGTACAGATGGCCGTACAGCTTGCGTCCCTTCACCCGTTCGTCCACCAGACGCTCGATGCGGGTCAGGCGCTTGCGCGTTTCCGTCTCGGTCATCCCATCCAGGCCCCGCTGGAACTGTGCCGACAGCTCGCCCACCGGATCGTCGCGATCCAGATCCAGCCGGTCATATTCGGCATTGGAGGCATCGAGCAGCCAGCGCAGCCAGCTGAGCCGATCGCTGCGATAGGGCGCATTCTCCGGCAGGGCGAAGAAGGGAGCATCAAGGTCCGGTTGCAGCTTGTCGTTCAGCACGAAGGGCAGTACCTGGCGCACATCCTCCAGGGCAACGGCAGGGCTGCCGCGGAAGTACGCCATGGCCTTGGCGAACATCAGCAGGGTCATCAGGTTGCGCACCGACAGGCCGTTGCGGGTCTGGCAACCCAGGTCCTTCATGCGGTCGCGGCCGCTGTCGGCAGCGGTTGCCTGCGCCCATTCGGTGCCGGCCAAGCGCACGGTGTCCTTGGTCAGGTACTCGAACTGGGCGCCGGCGGTTTCCATCAGCTCGAACTGGCTGCTGAAGAATTCGATGCGGCGGCGCACGTCCTGCGGTACGTCGACCGCGCGGATCTCCTGCAGCAGCTGGTCGCCCTCGGCCTCGCTGAAGATGATGTCACGCGGCACGACCTCTTCCGGGCGGATGTCCTGCTCGATGCGCATCAGCATCTCTTCCAGGAACCGCGGGTTGAATGCCAGTGCCTGCACCACCACGTCGATGCGGTCGCGCAGGGCTTCGATCACCTGGTAGGTACCGCCGCCGCGATCATCGTTGGCAGTCAGGTACCACGCCGATTCCGGGCATTCGTAGACGTGGTTGAGGATCTCGGCGTAGTTGTCGCCCATCACCGTCAGCAGCGCGCTCTGCGTGCGGGTGGGAATGCGGTTGTATTCGTCGATGATCTTCACCCGCATGCCCAGCCACGACCGCCAGGCAATGCGGATGTCCGCCATGTCCTGCGCGGCCACCAGGTCGGCGGGCAGGGGGTTGCCGAGCAGATCGGCGATGGTCATCTGCGGGTGCCCGTGCTGCATCGCCCGGCGCACCTCGCGGACCGGATAGCCGGCCAGGACGCCCATCAGGATCGCGCTGGCGGTCTTGCCGCGCCCTGGCCCACCCACGAACAGGCACTTGCGGCGGGTGGCGAAGGTCAGCAGCGGCAGCAGCACGTAACTGGAATAGCTCTGCGCCGATGGCAGGGTCAGCGGCCGCCGTGTGTCACCCACCGCGAACGAGGCGGCGGGGCCTTCGTGGTACTCGATGTCGTAGTGCGGGCTGATGATCGCGTTGTTGACGATCCAGAAGTAGGCCTGGCGCAGTTTCTCGTCCAGCCGCAGCGGGGCGGCGGCTGCATCATCCTGCAGGCGCACCGGCCCTTCGTACAGCTCGGCCACATCGAATGTGCGCGGTGCAGTGTCGGTGCGCGGGTTGGTCGGCGCCTGCGACAGGCGCTGGAACAGGTTGAACGGTGGCACGCGATTCCCTTGGCTGTGGCCTGCTGGGGAGATTGTAAGCGGCGGGCCAGCGGATCCGGCGCGCCTTGCGCGGATGACGTCCTGCAGCGGGGCGGCCGGCAGTCCTACAATCGGCCCATGCCGACCTCGCCGACCCTCGATGATCTGCGCCGCTACGCCGTAGCCCGCACGCTGTTCACGCCCACCACATTGCTGACAGCGATCCGTCGGCTGGGCTTCGTGCAGGCCGACCCCATCCGTGCGCCCGCACGCGCCCAGGACCTGACCCTGCGGCACCGGGTGAAGGGCTACCGGGCCGGGGACCTGGAGCGCCGCTACAGCCGACTGCCGATCGAGGAAGACTTCCTGGTCAACTACGGCTTCCTGCCGCGTGAACACCTGTCCCTGATGCATCCCCGGGTGTCCCGCAGGCCATGGGACGCGAGCACGCGGCGCAAGGCGGCCGACGTGCTGGCATTCGTTCAGGAGCGGGGTGCGGTGCATCCGCGCGAAGTCGACCAGGCGTTCGCGCATGGCCGGGTGACCAACTACTGGGGCGGCACCAGCAATGCCAGCACCCACCTGCTGGATGGCATGCACTATCGCGGCATGCTGCGCATCCATCGTCGTGACAGCGGTACCCGCATCTATGCCGTTGCGGCACATGCCCCGGCCGATGGCGGCAAGGCTGCACGCCTGCAGCGCGCCACGGCACTGATCGATCTGGTGGTGCGCAAGTATGCGCCGCTGCCTTCGGCGAGCCTCACCTATCTGGCGCGGCTTCTGGGCTATGGCGCACCGCATCTGGCGGAGGAGATCCAGCAGGCACTGCGGTTGGCGCGCGAGCAGCTGGCGGGCTGCAGCATCGATGGAACCACCTGGTACTGGCCGGCCGACGAGAACCCCCGTTCGCGGCGCTACCAGGCCGATGAACAGGTGCGGCTGCTCGCGCCGTTCGATCCGGTGGCCTGGGATCGGCGACGGTTCGAACTGTTCTGGGGCTGGGTGTACCGGTTCGAGGCCTACACCCCGGCGGCCAAGCGTCGCTTCGGCTACTACGCGCTGCCGCTGTTGTGGCGCGACCAGGTGATCGGCTGGGCGAATGTCGCGGCGAAGGATGGGCAGCTGCAGCCCAGCTTCGGTTATGTCGATGGCAGCGCACCAAGGGACGTGGCATTCAGCAATGCGCTGGAGGAGGAGCTGGAGCGGATGGCGAACTTCCTGCCAGGGACGGGCCCGGCAACGCCGTGATCCTGCGTGCGGCGTCCTCCACGCTGCCTGCATGCCGCCTCGCCAATACTGCAGGCCCGCCGCTCGGGTACTTCCGCAATGGCTCGCCGCAAGACACTGCGCATTGCCACGTTCAACGTCAATGGCATCGGCACGCGCTTGCCGCATCTGCTGTCCTGGTTGCAGCGTGAAGCGCCCGACGTGGTGGCACTGCAGGAGCTGAAGGCGGTCGATGCCGCTTTCCCGGTCGACGCGTTGGAGCGGGCAGGGTATGGCGCACTGTGGCTGGGTGAGGCGCGCTGGAACGGGGTGGCGATACTGGCCCGCGATGCCATGCCAATCGAAAGCCGGCGCCGCCTGCCCGGCGAACCGGTCGATAGGCAGAGCCGGTATCTGGAAGCTGCCGTGCATGGCGTTGTGGTTGCGGCGCTGTACCTGCCCAACGGTAATCCGCAGCCGGGGCCGAAGTTCGACTACAAGCTGCGTTGGATGCAGCGGCTGATCCGCCATGCGCGCACCCTGGTCGATCTTCCGCACCCGGCGCTGCTGCTGGGGGATTTCAATGTCATTCCAGACGACGAGGATGTGTACGACCCGGCCTCGTGGCGGCGCGATGCGCTCATGCAGCCGGAGGTCCGCGATGCCTTCCAGCGGCTGCTGGCGCAGGGGTGGACCGACGCCCTGCGCACGGTGCATGGCGACCAGCGCATCTACACCTTCTGGGACTATTTCCGCCAGCACGCCGAACGCGATCGCGGACTGCGCATCGATCATCTGCTGCTGAACCCGGTACTGGCCAAAGGGCTTGAGGATGCCGGAGTCGACCGATGGGTGCGGCTGCAGGAAAAGGCCAGCGATCATGCGCCTGCGTGGGTCACCGTTACCCGCTAGTCGGCGCTGCCCTGCGGACGCATCTCGCGACGTACCCTGGCCCGCGTGCGATACAGCCGGCTGTCGGCCTTGTGGATGGTGTCGGCCACGGGTTCGCCGGGGACGTTGACGGCGGCGCCCATCGAGAACGCGGTGGGAGCACGCGCGGCGTTGCCCGCATACCAGGCTTCCAGCGCAGCCAGCCGCCCGGCTGCCGGTTCGATCAGCGCCACCAGGAACTCGTCGCCGCCCAACCGTACTGCCGCCTCATTGGCCTGCAGCGGCGCGCGCAGGAAGTCGGCGAACTCGACCAGCACCGTGTCGCCACGACGGTGCCCCAGGGTGTCGTTGACCTGTTTGAAGTGATCCAGGTCGAACACCAGGCAGGCCCACGACCGTGAGGCGACGTCGTCGAGCCGATGCAGGTACCGGCGGTTGTGGCACTGGGTCAGCGGATCCTTCAGCGACAGTTCGCGCAAGCGCTCTTCCTGCAGGCGCAGCGCGGTAACGTCCTGGGCGTGGCCGAGCACGAACGGCGGATGAGTCTCGGTGTCCAGTACGTTGTTGTAGGCCCAGTAGCGGCGGGTGCCATCGGCGGCGAGCAGTTCGATCACGCCTGCGTCGGTATGGTTGGCTTCGATGCGCCGCAGGTAGGCCTTGAACGCCTCGCGCTTTTCCGGCGGCATCAGGTCGCACAGGCTGCGGCCAACCATCTCGCTTTCCGGGTAGCCCAGCGACTGCACGGCTGCCGGATTCACCGATGTCACGGTGCCGTCCAGCGTGTGCGTGCAGATCAGGCCCAAGCTGTAGTGGAAGAGACGGCGATAACGCACTTCGCTGGCTTCCAGCGCGTCCACCACCGCGCGTTCTTCGGTGATGTCCTGGATGGCACCGACCAGCCGTGGCCGGCCCTCCACCTGTTGGCGGGTGCCCACCACGCGGGTCCAGATGCTGCGGCCATCGGCGGTGGTCATCGGCAGCTGCACTTCCCAGGGCGTGCCCTGTTCGGTGCAGCGCTGCACCGCGGCCTGGATGATGCTGCGGCTGTCCGGACGATAGAACGACAAGGCTGATTCGAATGTTGGCTGGTAGCTGGAACGCACGCCGTGGATCTGCTTGGTCTCGCGTGTCCAGCGCACTTCGCGGGTGGCCAGCTCCAGCTCCCAGCCGCCGACCTTGGCGGCGGTGTTGGTACGTTCCAGGAAGTCCTCGCTGCGCTTGAGATCGCGATGCAGCGCCTGTGCCTGGTCGATCTGCCGCAACAGCGCACTGCGCTGCTCCAGCACCTGGGTGGTAACCCGGCCAAGATGGACCATCAGCTCACGTTGCGACGGTGACAGTACGCCAGGCAGGGTGTCGAGCAGGCACAGCGTGCCGATGCGCGCGCCATGGGCAGTGGCCAGAGGGATGCCGGCATAGTGGCGCACCCTGGGCCCGGCGGTGACCAGCGGGTTGTGGGCGAAGCGCGGATCCTGCCGCGCATCCGGAATCTCCAGCAGCGCGTCCTGTTCGATGGCGTACGTACAGAACGAGATGGAGCGCGGCGTTTCGCTGACATCGCCCAGGCCGATGCTGGATTTGAACCATTGCCGTTGTTCGGCAACGATGGAGACCAGGCCGATGGGCATGCCGGTGGCGGCGCGCGCGGCGGCGACGATGGCATCGAACACCGGCTCGGGCGGCGTATCGAGCACGCCCAGCCGTTCGATTTCGCGAAGTCGGGTGGCCTCATCCATGGCTGTCCACGCTAGTACCCGGTCTGTTAGCGCCCTGCGTACGGCAGTGATGCCGTCGTGATGCGCCTGCTCATGGCTATTGCAGGGACGCCTGCAGGGCGCTGGCCAACGCGGCGTCACCGGAGACGAGGTCTTCCCAGCGCAGTTCCAAGCCCTTCCGCCGTCCCTTCTCGACCAGCTTCAGTCCGCTCGGGTCCAGGGTCAGCGTATAGGCCTGGCCGGCGATGGTCAGTTCACGGCGCAGCGTTTTGTCGAGAGGTGTCATCGGGGGCTCCTTCGCGTTGAGGCGCGGGCAGGGCGCACTGAAACGTGACGATGATCGCGAACATGCCAGCGCCAAGGAAAATCCACTGCCCGGGTGATGCCGATGCGTGGGCCCACCACCGGATCGTCGGGGGGCCGCGTGCCGTCATCCACGAGGGTGATGCCGTGGCTGGCGGTGACCAGATCGGCGCCATCAACGCGCCGGTCCAGGCCGAACGCCTGCGACAGTTTGCCGGGACCGCTGGCGAGGTCGTGGTCGTGGCGGGCAGCTGGCCGCAGCGGGTACATCCGTTCCTGTCCGGCAACCGGCTCTGCCGCACGCAACAGTACCGCAACACCCTCGCCGACCTCGCCGCAGACCACATTGCTGCCCCAGTGCATGCCGTAGGTGAAATACACATACAGGTGCCCGGCCTCGCCAAACATGCTGGCGTTGCGTGCGGTCCTGCCACGATACGAATGGGCAGCCGGATCCTCACTGCCGGCGTAGGCTTCGACTTCGACGATACGCGCTGCACGGCCGTCGCTGCGCACCAGCAGCTTGTTGAGCAGGTCCGGTGCAACCACCGTCGACGGGCGCCGGTAGAAGGTGCGGGGTATCGGTATCCAGGTATCCGGCAGCCAATCCATCATGTTGCGGCAGTGCTCGCTTCCCAAGCCTGCTTCAGTGTGGCGTGCAGCGGGTGAAGCCGCCGCCATTGATTCACTCCGGGTCAGCCAGCGCCGCGCGCCGTCTGGCGAAGACTTCCGGCGTCTGCGGTTTCACGGACAGCGCCACCAGTTCCGGGAACTCCTGCTTCACCGCACCCTCGATGCGGGTGATGCAGGCTTCGATCTGCGGGGTGGTGCGGTCGTCCTCGAATTCGGCGCTGAGCATGGCCACCACCTGCTCCGGGCCCATCTGCATGGTGGTCACGCCATTGGCACGGCGCAGGTCCGGATCGGTCACGGCCACCGCCATGATGCGTTGGGCAACGGCCGGGTGCGCAGGTTCGCCCACCAGCAGGCCCTTGGTTTCCCGCGCCAGCAGGAACGCGGTCAGCGCCAGCACGCCGGCAATGCACAACGAGGCGACCCCATCCAGTACCGGCATTTCCAGCAGCTGCGCGGCCAGCAGCCCGACCAGGGCGAAGCCGAGGCCGAGCAGGGCGGCACTGTCCTCCAGCAACACGGTGAAGGTGGAGGGGTCCTTGCTGCGGCGAAACGCCTCGAAATAGCCCAGCGTGCCCTTGCTGCGCCGGAACTCGCGCAGTGCAACCCACCAGGAGGCGCCTTCGAACAGGATGGAGATACCCAGCACGCTGTAGCTGATGGCGTGGTTGGTGGCCGGTTCCGGCCGGCGGATGTGCTGGATGCCCTCATAGGCCGACACCCCGGCGCCGGCGGCAAAGACCAGCAGGGCGACGATGAAGCTCCAGAAGTACAGTTCGCGACCGTAGCCGAACGGGTGCAGGGTGTCGGGGGCCTTTTCGGCACGGCGCAGACCGTACAGCAGCAGCACCTCGTTGAGGGTATCGACCAGCGAATGCACGCCTTCGCTGAGCATCGCCGAACTGCCGGACAGGCCGGCGGCGATGAACTTGGCAACGGCGATGGCGAGGTTGCCGGCCAGCGCGGCGTAGATGACAAGGCGGGAGCCTGAGGGTGCGGCCATGTGCGGGAATGCTGGCAGGTAGCGGGCGCTCCATCCTGCGCCGCGGAGCGTCCGCGCAGCGTGTATGCCGAGCGCCCGTGCAGCGCGGTCTGGCCAGTTCAACTGTCGCCGCCGCCCTCAGGCGGACGCAGGATCCAGCCAGCCGAGCGCGCGCGCGCGGCGCAGGTCCTCGGGCGTATCGATATCGCATTCCAGCCCGGCGCCGGAGCAGCGCGCAATGCCCTCGGTCTGCCGCAGCCGCCGGCCAAATCCCCCGTCTGCAGGTTGCAGTCCTGTGCAGGCAAACCAAGTGCCCGGCACCACCGCCGGCACGCCGATGGTGTCGCCCAGTACCGTGGCGGCGCAGCCGGACGGTGCAGCGGTTGCCGCGCCCAGCAGCGCGCGCAGGTGCTCCACGCGCAGCGTCGGTTGATCGCAGATCATCACCAGCACCCTGGCGGCGCTGTGCACGTGGGTGGCGGCCAGCGCCAGGCTGCCGCCGATGCCGAGCCCAGGGTTGGGATTGCGCAGCCGCTGCGCCGGCAGACCGTGGAGTTCTTCTTCGAAGTGGGGGTGCTGGGGCAGTACCACCACCAGCGTGTCTGGCAAGGTTTCCAGCGCCAGCCGCACGCTGCGTCGCAACAGCGTCTCTCCGCCCGCGCGCAGCAGCTGCTTGGGCTGCCCCAGGCGCTGGCTGTTCCCGGCTGCGAGCACCACGGCCGCATGCCCGGTCATGGCGTGGCCAGGGGCGTTCCGTGCCGCCATGCCTGCAGCTGCGCGGCAATGCTCAAGGCAATCGCTTCGGGACCACGTCCGCCCAGTGGCAGGCCGATCGGTGAGCGCAGGCGCGGTTCCAGCGCACGGCGCGTATGGGTATCCAGCACGCTGAAAAGGTCGTCCTTGCGACGGCGTGGCCCCAACAGCCCGATGAAGGGCACGCGCGAGCCTGCCAGCCGTTCGAGCGCGTCACGGTCGAGCTCGAAATTGTGATGCATCACGAGTGCGGCATCGGGCGCGCCGGCGGCAGCTGAAGAAGAATACGAACCAGCGGCAAGGGGCAGGTGCTCGCGCCAGCGGGGTCGCGGTTCCTCAACATGCGCGCACCAGCCCAGATGGTCCAGCAGGGGTAGCAGAAGCGCGGCCTCCGGGCCTGCTCCGTGCACGTGCACAATAGGCGACCGGTGCCACTGCAGCCGCCAGCGGTGGCTGCCGCCCAGCGGCTGCGGGGCGGCCGGGGGCACCGTGCGGGTGAAGGTGAAGCCGGCGCAGCGGGCGTCCAGCCGGCCATCAGCCTGCAGTGCCAAGTGCAGCGTGTGCGGCCCTTGCAGCCACGCATCGAGAAGCTGTTCGATGCCGCCGAGCTGCGGCAACGGAAGCAGTGCCAGCCACTGGCGACCCCGGCATCCGGTGGCATTGCCGGAGAACAGCGCAGCGTCGTCTCGGCTGTCGATCTCCATCCATGCAATGCGCCCGGTATCCACCGCGTTGGCGGCCTGTCGCGCCAGCTCCGGTTCCAGGCAGCCGCCGCTCAGCCAGCCCACCTGTCGACCCGGTTCGAACAGCGCACAGGTGCCCGCGCGGCTGTAGCTGGACCCTTCCGTCTGCAGCACCACTGCCAATGCAGCCGCACGGCCGGTACGCGCCGCGTCGGCGGCGGCCTGCAGCACCGGGCGCGGGTTGCCGCCATCCAGATCCAGCGGGGCAGGGTGGAGCGCACTGGTCATGCGATGTCCGGCAGGCCGGCGAGCAGCTTGTCCAGGGTCAGTGGATAGTCGCGCACGCGGATTCCGGTCGCGTTGTACACCGCGTTGGCCACTGCCGCGCTTACGCCGCACAGGCCCAGCTCGCCAACGCCCTTGGCCTTCATCGGCGACGACACCGCATCGCTTTCATCGAGGAACACCACCTCCTGGTGCGGCACGTCGGCATGTACGGGTACTTCGTAGCCGGCCAGGTCGTGATTGACGAAGAACCCCAGCCGCCGATCCACCACCAGTTCCTCCGACAGCGCTGCGCCGATGCCCATCGTCATCGCGCCGATCACCTGGCTGCGCGCGGTTTTCGGGTTGAGGATGCGGCCGGCTGCGCACACGGCCAGCATGCGGCGGATCCGGCTTTCGCCCGAGGCCACATCCACGCCCACCTCGACGAAATGCGCGGCGAAGGTGGACTGCTGGTACTTCTCCTGCAGCGTGTCGAACTCGATGCTGTCTTCGGCCACCAGCTCGCCGGCCTGAGCGGCATCGGCAAGGGCGCGGCTGCGTCCCCCTGCGGTCACCCTGCCGGCTTCGAACTGCGCTGCTGCCGGGTCCATTCCCAGCGCCTGCGCGACCTTCGTACGCAGTGCCATGCATGCGGCGTAGACGCCCGCGGTGGAGCTGTTGGCGCCCCACTGGCCACCGGAACCGGCAGCCACGGGATAACGGGAATCGCCCAGCTTGACGGTGACCTGCTGCAACGGAACGCCGAGCATTTCCGCGGCCGTCTGGCCGATGATGGTGTAGCTGCCGGTGCCGATGTCGGTCATGTCGGTTTCCACGGTGACCTGGCCATCAGCGGCCAGGCGGACGCGTGCGCCGGATTTCATCACCAGGTTGTTGCGGAAGCCTGCTGCCACGCCCATGCCGACCAGCCAGCGTCCATCGCGTACGGCGCCCGGGGTGACGCTGCGCTGCTGCCAGCCGAACCGTTCGGCGCCCGTGCGCAGGCACTGCACCAGCTGCCGCTGTGAAAAGGGGCGCTCGGGATTGGACGGGTCGACCTGGGTGTCGTTGCGGATACGGAATTCGATCGGGTCCAGGCCGAGCTTGATGGCCATTTCGTCCATGGCGATTTCCAGCGCCATCAGTCCCGGCGTTTCGCCCGGCGCGCGCATGGCATTGCCTTCGGGCAGGTCGAGGGTGGCCAGGCGCAGTGCGGCCAAGCGGTTGGGCCCCGCATACAGCAAGCGGGTCTGCTGCACCGCTTCCTCCGGCGAGCCCCCTGGCAGGTTGCCCGACCATGATTCGTGACCGATGGCGGTCAGGCTTCCTTCCGGCGTTGCGCCCAGCCGGATGCGCTGCAGCGTGGCCGGGCGGTGCGTGGTGTTGTTGGCGATCAGCGGCCGCTGCAGGGCCAATTTCACCGGCCGCTTGGCAGCGCGTGCGGCGAGCGCGGCCAGCAGCGCATCGGAGCGCAGGAACAGTTTTCCGCCAAAGCCGCCGCCGATGTAGGGCGACACCAGCCGCACCTTGTCCTTGGCGATGCCCAGGGTGCGGGCCAGATCGGTGCGGCCCCAGTCGATCATCTGGTTGGAGGTCCACACCGTCAGCTGGTCGCCTTCCCAGGCAGCCATCGTGGCGTGCGGCTCCATCATCGCGTGCGACTGGTCCGGCGTGTGGTAGGTCGCATCGAGCGTAACCGCCGCTTGGCTGAAGGCCTTCTCGAAATCGCCGACGCGCGCATCGGGCTCCGGCGTCTGCAGGGAAGCGCCGGCCTGCTTGGCATCGGCCAGATCGAAGTGGCCGCGCTGCGGGGCATAGCGGATGCGGATCTGTCCGGCCGCAGCGCGGGCCTGTTCGAACGTTTCGGCCACCACCACCGCCAGCGCCTGGTGATAGTGGTGCACCTTCGGACCACCCAGCAGCGGCGCCGCGTTGCGCTTGACCGGATGCAGCGGCCCGGCGGTGTCGGCGGTGACGATGGCCAGAACGCCGGGCGAGCGCCGCGCTGCGTCCAGCTCCATGCGGGTCACGGTGCCGGTGGCAATCCCCGCGCCGACCACCACGCCATAGGCGGGGGCGGAAGGCGTGGCGTCATGCCATTCGTGTGCGTAGGTGGCCTTGCCGGTGACCTTCAGCGGGCCGTCGATGCGATCGTGCGGCTTGCCGACGACGGTCTGCGCATCGATCGGATTGCGCCCTGCGGGGGTGTCGAATTTCATGCCTCGGCCCTCACGTCCTGCAGGATGGAAGCCAATGTGCGTTCGGCCAGCGCCAGTTTGAAGGCGTTCTGTGCGGTGGGCGCAGCACCCTGCAGCAGCACCGACATCACGGCGGCGGCGCCCTGTGGCAGGGCCGCATCGGCCGCAGCGCTGTGCCACGGCTTGTGCGCGACACCGCCAAGGGCGATCCGGCCGCTGCCGTCGGGCCGCAGGATCGCCGCCACCGACACCAGGGCGAACGCATACGATGCGCGGTCGCGCACCTTCCGGTACACGTGCACGCCACCCGGGGGCGGCGGCAGGATCACGGCGGCGATCAGCTCGCCCTTGTCCAGCACGGTGTCGATATGCGGCGTACGGCCAGGAGCGCGATACAAGGCGTCCAGCGCGATGTTCCGGCGCGATCCGTCGGCGCGGACGGTCTCCACCGATGCATCCAGCGCCATCATCGCCACCGCCATGTCGCTGGGATGGGTGGCGATGCAGTGCTCGCTGGCGCCGATCACGGCCAATTGCCGGCTGAAACCTTCGCGCGCGCCGCAGCCACTGCCGGGCAGCCGCTTGTTGCAGGGCTGTGCGGTGTCGTAGAAATAGGGGCAGCGTGTGCGTTGCAGCAGGTTGCCGGCGGTGGTGGCCTTGTTGCGCAGTTGACCCGATGCGCCGGACACCAGTGCGCGGGTCAGCACCGCATAGTCGCGCCGGATGCGCCGGTCGGCCGCCAGATCGGTATTGCGTACCAGCGCGCCGACGCGCAGGCCTCCCTCGCTGGTGGGCTCGATGGTGTCCAGGTCCAGCCCGTTGACGTCGATCAGGTGGGCGGGCGTCTCGATCTCCAGTTTCATCAGGTCCAGCAGGTTGGTGCCGCCGGCAATGAACCGAGCGCCCTGGGTACGCGCCGCTGCCGCTGCCGCCTCGGCGGGAGAGCGGGCGCGCTCGTAGCTGAAAGCTCTCATGCGCTGGCCTCCCCGACGTCCTGGATGGCCTCGATGATGTTGGAATAGGCGCCACACCGGCAGATGTTGCCGCTCATGCGCTCGCGCAGTTCTTCGGCGGTGAAGGCGCTGGGCGTGTCCAACGCGGCGCTGACGTGGCTCGGTATGCCGGCCTTGATTTCCTGCAGCACGGCGACGGCCGAGCAGATCTGCCCCGGGGTGCAATAGCCGCACTGGAAACCGTCATGCTTGACGAAGGCCGCCTGCATCGCGTGCAGCCGGTCTGGCGTGCCGAGGCCTTCGATGGTGGTGATCTTCGCGCCCTGGTGCATCACCGCCAGCGTCAGGCAGGCATTGATGCGCCGGCCGTCCACCAGCACCGTGCAGGCACCGCACTGGCCGTGGTCGCAGCCCTTCTTGCTGCCGGTCAGGTGCAGGTGCTCACGCAGGGCGTCGAGCAGGGTGACGCGGGTGTCCAGCCGCAGCGATCGCGCTGTTCCGTTGACCTCGAAGTCCACCTGCATCAGTTCCGGTGCCCGTGCACCGGTCCGGTCCTGCTCCGCCGCAGCGACCACGGCAGGCAGGGCCATGGTGGTGGCCGATCCCGCGCTCAACTTCAGCAGTTCCCGGCGCGAAAGGGGAAGGTGTGACGGTGGGCTCATCGTGGCTCCTCGCTGGCTGCGGCAGGCTGGCTGGCGGTTTCAGTGCCGGGACAGCATGGCGGTGCCGCGGTAGGCATGCGGTGAAGCATGACCCGGTCGCGCATTCATCCGCTGCTGGCTGCGGCGCAACCTGCGTGGCGGCCTTCAGCCATCGCCGGCCAGCGCGATCCTTACCCGCGAGGCCAGTTCGCCGATGGTGAACGGTTTGCCGATCAGGTGAACCTGCGCATCCAGCACGTTGTTGTCGACCAGTGCGTTGCGGCTGTTGCCGGTGGCGAACAGCACCTTCAGCTGCGGATGGCGCGCGCGTGCCTGCTCGGCCAGCTGCCGCCCATTGACCTCGGGCATCACCACGTCGGTAAACAACAGCGCGACCTCTGGGTGGGCCTGCAGCAGCGCCAAGGCGCTGGCGGCGCCATCAGCGGCCAGTACCCGATAGCCGAGTTCAGTGAGGGCATCGACCGAGAACGCGCGGACGGCCGCATCATCGTCCACGACGAGAATGTGCTCGCGCCCACCGTGCAGGGTCGGCGCATCGTCATCCGATGCGGCAGCGGGCATGTCGACGTCGGCCAGCAGCCGCGGCAGGTAGACCTGTACCCGCGTCCCTTTGCCGGGCGCGGAATCGAGTTTCACATGCCCGGCCGATTGCTGGACGAAGCCATACACCTGCGACAGCCCGAGCCCGGTGCCCTGGCCGACCTGCTTGGTGGTGAAGAACGGATCGAACGCGCGCGCCATCACCTCCGGCGTCATCCCGTTGCCGTCGTCGGTCACCGCGATCACGACGTAGTCGCCTGCAGGCACGCCCGCATGCGCCGATGCGGTGTCGAGGTCGACGCGCTGGTTGCGGGTCTCGATCTTCAATCGGCCGCCGGAGGGCATCGCATCGCGCGCGTTGACCGCCAGGTTCAGGACCACGTTCTCCAGCTGGTTGGCGTCGGCATGGGTCCACCACAGGCCCGCGCCGAGTGCGGTTTCAAGGATGATGCTGCTGCCAAGGGAATGCACCAGCAGGTCGGTCATGCCGGCCACCAGGCGGTTGGCATCCATCGCCACCGGCTGCAGCGGTTGCTGGCGCGAGAACGCAAGCAGGCGCTGGGTCAGCTGGGCGGCGCGCTGCGCGCCATCAAGGGCCATTTCAATGTACCGGCTGGCGCGCGCGTCGCTGTCGCCGAGGCGCAGCGCCAGCAGGTCGAGCGGCCCGATCACCGTCGCCAGCATGTTGTTGAAGTCGTGGGCGATACCACCGGTCAGCTGGCCGACCGCCTCCATCTTGCGGCTCTGCCGAAGCGCCTCTTCCACCCGCAGGCGCTCGGCGACTTCGGCCCGCACACGTGCCTCCAGCTGCCCGTTCAGCTCCTGCAGGCGCGCGTCGGCGGCCTTCCGCGCGGTGATGTCGATGGCCACGCCCAGCACGCGCACGCACCTGCCGAACTCGAAGATGCCGCGGCCCTTGGCGGCGACCCAGCGGACGATGCCATCCTCCTTGCCGACGGTGCGGTACTCCACGTCATAGGTCTCGCGCCGCTCGGGATCGCAGGCGGCGGCGAACGCGGCCAGGGTTGCCGCGCGGTCGTCCGGGTGCAGCCCGGCACGGAAGTCGTCCATGGTCACCGACGCACCGGCGGAGATGCCGAACATGGCCTTGGTGCGCGCCGGCCAGATCAGCACGTCCTGCACCATGTCCACGTCCCAGAACCCTTGCTCGCCTGCTTCGGTGGCCAGCCGCAGGCGCTCTTCGCTGTCGGCCAGCGCCGCTTCGGCGGCCTTCCGACCGGAGAGATCCAGCATGGCCCCGATCATCCGCAGCGGGGTGCCATCAGCATCGCGCAGGACCGTTCCGCGATCCAGCACCGACGCATAACTGCCATCCGCGCGCTGGAAACGGTACTCGTCCGTCCAGCCGCTGCCGTTCCCGTCTATCACGGCGTGGATGCCGTGATCGATGCGCGCGCGGTCATCGGGGTGGATGTGCTGCAGCCACCATTGCGCGGTCGTGTTCTTTTCCGTGTGGCCGAACAGGCTGGCCAGCGCTTCGTTCCAGATCACCTGGCCATCGGCGATGCGCCAATCCCAGATGGCATCGTTGGTGGCCTGTGCGGCCAGCCGGTAGCGTTCTTCGATATCACGACGCTCGGCTTCGGCGGCCTTGCGGTCGGTGATGTCCAGCGACGTACCGACCAGGCCGATCACGGCGCCATCGGCGTCGCGCAGCGGCGATTTGGTCGACAGCCACCAGGCCCGGCGACCATCGGGGAAGCTCACTTCCTCCTCCAGCTGCTCGCTTTTGCCGCTGGACATGATGCGCTCGTCGGTCGCCATCACCGACGCCGCCTGGGCGGGGTCGCCCAACAGCTCGGCATCGGTGCGCCCGATATATTCTCCCGGCGGCAGGCCGATCAGCTCGGTGGTGCCGTGGTTGCCGATCAGCAGCCGGCCTTGCCGGTCCTTGGCATACATCACGCCCGGTGCCGCCTCCACGAACGAGCGCAGCAGCGCCTGCGCCTGGTCGCGCTCGGCCTCGACGCGCAGGCGCTCATCGATGTCGATCAGCACGCCCGGGAAACCCAGCGCGCGGCCCTGGGCATCCATATCGACCCTGCCGATGCTTTCCAGCCAGTGATAGCTGCCATCGGTGGCGCGCGCGCGGTACTGGTGGGCAAAGCGCCCGCCCGTCTGCACGGTCTGCTCAATCGCCGCCGACAGCGCGGGCAGGTCATCGGGATGCACGGCGCCCAGTACGTCCTGCAGGTGCAGTTTCCGCTGCGCCATTGCCGGGTCCAGGCCGAAGGCGCGGGCCAGGGCTTCATCGACCGTGAGCTGGTCGGCCTGGACGTCCCAGAACCAGGTGCCGACGATGGCCCCGGCGGCCAGTGCCATGTTGACGCTGTCGGTGGCCCGGCTGTCGCGGGTGGCAAATGAGGGCAGGGACGTCACGTTGATCTCGAGCGGGAGGAGGGGTGCTGCGCCAGCGTGGCGGGATCAGCACGGGCGAAGGGGCGCAAGTCTAGGCAGCGCCGCGTCACGGCTGCGTGGTGCCGGTGCCCGACGGGGAGCAGGCTACACTGCGGCTCCCATCCCGGCAGGGAACATCGATGTCCGCAGCAGAAGCCGGCGAGGCCTTTCGCCAGAGAGCGCTGCATGAGTGTGCCGCGATCGCTGCGGCGTTGTCGTCGGCATCCGACCCGCACCCGGCCATCCATTCCGCGCGCAAGGCCATCCGCCGATTGCGGTCCCTGTTGGCGCTGCTGGAGCACGCAGCGCTGGACGTCGAGGCTGCCGACCTGGGATTGAAGCGCCTGGGTGATGGCCTGTCCCGTCTCCGTGATGCGCATGTGGTGGTCGAGGTCGCCCGGCAACTGCAGGAGCGGGTTGCCGATCCGCGATGGAACGGCGTCATCCGGATGCTGGTCCTGCGTCGTGAGGGGCTGCTGCAGGCGACCCTGCAGCGTGACCCGGGGTTTGCACGCCGCCTGCGTGTCCTGGCAGCGGTGCAGCAGCAGTTGGTGGTCCAACCCTGGCATCAGCTGCGGCGTGGCCCGCTGCGCCAGAATCTTGAGCGTAGCTGGCGCCGCGTGGACAAGGCTGCCGCACGGGCGAAACGCGACGGCAGTGCCGCAGCGGTCCACCGCTGGCGCCGACGCGTGCGCAGGCTGCGCATGCAACTGGATATCGCCTGCGACCTGCAGCTGCACGTGCCGCACAGCAGGCCGCTGCACGCCTCGGGGCATCGTTACAAGGCGCTGCATCGGCTCAGCGACGAGCTTGGCCGGCAGCAGGACCTACGGCTGCTGCGCAACCTGGTGCGGGCGATGCCTGCCAGTGACGGCAAGCGCTCAGTGATGCAGCAGATCAACGGAGAGGTGGCGCCGGACTGAATCCAGGGGCATCGGGACGTACGGCCACCTGACGTTCCGGTTTGCTTCGAAGGCTGGGATGGCCCCAGCCCCCGAAGCGCTGGCGGAGCGTTCAATCGTCTCCGCTGCTCACCCGCGCCACCCGCTTTCGATACTCATACACGTTGTCGCCGCGGATCCGCTTTTCCTGCGTGCCCGAGATCGAATCGACCCGGCGATCCGAGCCGGTCACCGGCTTGGCATCGATCTCGGTCTCGTGCTCGAACGAATGCGATTTGTCGGTATTGCGGTAGAAGCGGTACAGCGCCCAGTACAGCGCAGTTGCGCCGGCCGGGCCTGCGGCCAACAACCAAAGACCACTGTCATCACTCATGTGCTGGCCACCAGGAAGGCAATTGCGAGGGCTTCGATGATCGTACCTGCGGTCAGCGCCGCCAGCAGCATCTTCCACTGCTGCACCGGCACGCTGCCCATGGTTTCACCGGTCCGGCCGTTCACCGCGATGTAGTGCAGCATGCCGCCGTTCTTGCCGGGCTGGTGGTACGAATACAGCCACACCGGCAGGTACATGGCCACCCAGCGGGTGCCGTGCACTTCCAGTTGCTCCTGTTCCCAGCGCACGCCACGGTCGTAACGGCGCACCGTGCCTTCAACCTGCGCGCGGGCGATCGACAGCAGCTGGTCTTCCAGGCGCGGCCGCAGCTTTTCGACGTCCAGGTTGCGCTTTTCCGAAGTGAACCCGGCCAGGTACGAGGCGTTCCACTTCACCGCGTTCTTGGTGTCGAACGGCAGAATCGTGTTGATGATGTTGTTGGTGTTGGCGCGCGTGTCCAGGTTGCCGCGCTCGGCAGAGGATTCCAGCGGCAGGTCGTCCACGGTGAAATCGACCTGGCGTTCCACCTGGTAGATATCCGCGTCGTAGTAGGTCTGCTTGTTCTTCTCGGTGCCACGGGTGTACTCGCGGGTCTTGATCTCACCCTTGCCAGCCACCGCTGCGCTGACATTGCCGTCGACGATCATGTAGGGCAGGTACACGCCCACCACGTTCTCCGGGGTGAACTGTTCCTTGAACGCCTTGAGCGCGAACATCCGGCGCTTGTCGACGAACTGGCGGATGCGCGCGACCGCATCCTCCTTCTTGATATGGAACGGCAGCACGGCGTCAGGCACGGCGCCGTTGGCGATCTGTTCGTTCACGCCGAACACGTGACGGCACCAGTGGCAGCGCGCCGTCATCGTGCTTTCAGTGTTGACCGTGACTTCGGCGCCGCAACCGGTGCACTTGAAGGTCATCAGCGCCGAGGTGTCGGCATCGATATCTCGTGCGCCAGATGCGATGACGGTGCCACGCAACTGGTCGATGGCTTCACCCAGCCCGAATTCCTCCTCCACCCGCGCGCCATGCCATTCGTGACGGCAGTACAGGCAGACCAGGATATCGGTGCCCAGTTTGGGCCTGATGTCGGTGGCGCCACACTTGGGGCAGCGGTTGAGGCCGTCTTTCAGTTCAGCCGCCGAGGTGTCGATGGCGACCGGGTCGGGCGCTTCGACCTCGTTGCGAATCGCCTCAGGCAGCGTCGAGGTATCGAGCGGGAAGCTGCCGGGCAGGGGAGGGACGTCCTGCGGCGAACCCGGCCCATCCAGCACCGCCGTCGGCAGGGGCGGCGGTGCTGAAGCGGATCGGGGCAGCGGCGGAGGCGTGTTTCTGGGATCGGACATGGTGGTTGCGCGTCCTGCGTCTTCTTACAGTCCCAGCGCCTTGGCCTTCAGCGCGTCGTAGTCGGTCTGGGTGATCAGGCCCAGGTCGAGCATTTCCTTGGCCTTCTTCAGCTTGGCCACCGGGTCGTCGGCGGCAGGGGCGGCCGGGGTTGCCGGCTGCTGCAGGTTGCCCGCGCCGAACATGCCCGACGCCATGCCGACGCCGACAAGCCCGGCGGCACCGCCGTTCTCACCGGCGGACTGGATGCCCTGGGCGACGCTGGCCTGCAGGTTGGAATTGCCACGCGAGCCGGACAGCGCATCGGCGCGCTGCACGGTCTTCAGCAGCTCGCGGGTGTTGGCGTCGTACTCGATCGAGACGATGGCGGTTTTGACGATGGCCAGGCCACGATCGGACTTCCACTGGTAGCCCTGTTCGACGGCGGCCGACAGGCTCTGCGCAAAGCCCAGCGAATCCTGCTGCAGCTTGGTGATGCGGTTGCCCTTGCCCGGATCGTTGGTGTACAGGCTGAACGCCGGCGCCAGCGAACCCACCACTTCATTGAACAGCTGGCTGGCAGCAGCATTGTCCAGGTCGGTGAAGTCGAACACCTGGCCCGGCCGCAGGTAGCTGGCCGGAACGAAGTTCTTCACGAACAGGATCGGGTCGACGATCTTCAGCGTGTACGAACCACGGGTGACCGCGCCGACCTGGGTGTTGAGGAAACCGTCGTCCCAGTAGATCTCCGACTGGGTGCCGAAGCGGTTGTCCGGCAGTTCCTTCAGCGAAACAAAGAAGGCGGCCTGCTGCGAGCCCGGCTGGCCGCCGAACTTGAAGCGCTCCCAGCTCTGCTTGATGAAGGTGCTGACCAGGCCGTCGCCGGCGAAGATCGACTGCGAGTTCAGATCGTCCGAACGCCACTCGTAGCCACCCGGCTCGGCCACGAAGGCAGTGATCGCGCCATCCTGCAACAGCAGCAGGCCGTAGCCCTCGGGTACGACGATCTTCGAACCGTTGCTGATGATGTTGGAGGAGCCGCTGATGTTCGAACCGCGCCCGGCATTGGTGCCCTGCGGCACCGCCGCGAACAGGGCTGCCGTGGACGGCAGGCCGGTCGGCACGGTGTAGAAGTCCTTCCACTGGTCGGCCAGCACACCGCCGACTGCACCCTTCACCGCTTGTACCAGACCCATGACCCACTCCCTGTAGTTGCCGGACAGGCACCACGCCTGTCGTGCTCGGCTGACTATAGAGGAGGCAGGCTGCATGCGGCTAGCGGCTGGGTGGACCCCCATTCATCTCGCGTCACTGGCCACGGTGCGGTTGATCAGGCCTGGCCGATCAGCGGCACCCGTTCCGGAGCCCATCGCCGCAATGCGACAGTCCGGCCTGGGCGCGGCCCCGCAGCGGATCAAGCCTGCACAGTGCCGGCAACCCGGGGTTCCGGAGCCGGTGCCGATGATTGCTCCATCACACATTCCAGGCCTGAAGCATCTGTGTCCAGCAGGCAGGTGGCGAACAGCAGGAAGCGATAGGCATCGGTGAAATTCGATCCCAGCCCGAACGAAATCCTGACCGCACCGCAATCACCCTTCTCCAGGATCTTCTCGTCGAATGTGGTGCAGTCGAGAATCTTCCCGGTCTTGTCCAGTTCACAGTGCTCGGCGCCTGCGGTCGCGTAGGTCGCCTGCTGGACGGCGCCCAGGTTGCAGAAGCAGCCATTGCGCAGGGTGATGCCGAACCGGTCTGCGGCGCGCTTGACGCGGGCGTGCGGCAGGATGGAGCCATAGCAGTCGAAGAAGTTCAGCATCAGCGTCGCGCCCCGCTGCGCAGCGGGCGGGCCATAGATCTGGCACAGCGGCAACGCGCCGCCGATGTGGTGGCGAAGCGATGACAGCTGCGCCTGCAGCCACTCGGCCAACGCACGCGAGCGCAACGCGACCGCTTCCACTCCGCCGAGTGCGGCCACGAATTCAAAGCCTCTGGCGATGGCGGGGAAGGCGGCGTAGTTGGGCGTCCCGACTTCGAATCGCTGGCCCGCATCGCGGTATAGCAGGCGATCGGTGGGTGACCATGGCCCGGAGTAGTAGCACACGCCACCACCGGCAAACGACGGCGGTTTCAGTAGGTCAAGTGCGGCCCGCCGGGCGAGCAGGCAACCGGCGCCGGTGGGGTAACCGAAGATCTTGTAGAACGACGCCACCACGAAATCGGGGTGATGACGGCCGCAGTCAAGCCGGTATTGCGGCACCAGGGCCGCCGCGTCACACAGCACCGTCGCGCCATGCGCCTGGGCCCGCTCGATCCAGGCCAGATCGTGCCGGGCGCCGGTCGCATTGGATTGCGCGGGAAAGGCGAGCAGATGCGGCGCGCCGGGCTGCAGCCGCTGCAACGCGCGCCACATCAGCCCTTCATGCAACAGCAGCTCGTCATCCAGCGGAATGTACTTCACCTGTGCGCCCTTCGCCGTGGCGTACTCGCGCAAGCCGTGTACCGAGGTGTGATTGTCCTTGGTCAGCAGTGCCTGCGACCCGGCCTGGAACGGGAATGACTCGGCCACCAACCGGATTGCGCTGCTGGCATTGGCGGTGAACAGTATCTCGTACTCCTCCGGCGTGGTTCCGAAGAAGGCGTGGATCTGTTCACACGCCCCATGAAGTGCGTCCTGGGATGCTTTCGATCCGCTGTGCGGATTGCCGAGAATCGTCCGCTTGAGTGTCTGGTAATCCTGCTCAAGCAGGCTGTCGGGTGGCAATGTTCCGCCCACGTGATCCAGATAGGTCACCTGTTGCTCATCCAGCCGCGCATATTCCTGCTGGCGCATGGCCTCGACCTGATCATGGGGATAATCCGGGTGGTCGGCGAGGAACCGTGCGCGAGCGCTTTCGAAGCGCGCATCCTGCTGCAGTGGCAGGTGGAACGCCAGCAGGGGTGAGAAATCCGGTGCCCGGAGGGCGGCCTGCGCAGGAGTGTGTGCAGCATCGACACAGCCGCGCAGCAACCAGGCTTCCACCTGGTAGCGCCGGTCTGGCACTGCTGCATGGACGGCGTCCAGCATCGCGTCCAGATAGCGTTCCCTGCTGGGGGCGTCGCACTGGTTGAACTCCTCCAGAAGGATGCAGGCGTTGAACAGGAACTCGCGCACATCGGCGTCGCCCATGGCAAACGCGAGGGGCCGCAGTTCAGCCATCTCGCCCTCCCGCGGGGAAAGTCCTTCGATCGCGAACGCGCGTGTGATGGGCGACGGGTCGGTCAGGCTCAGGGCTGCATCCATCAGCCGGGAGGGCATGCCGAAGTGCTGCCGTGACTGCTCGCGGGCCAGCTCGAACAGCTGGTTGTAGTGGAATGCCGTGGCGTAGACCCGTCCGCCAGGGCGGAGCACGCGCCTGAACTCGCGGGCGACGCGCGCCTTGTCCGGCGGGAACATCAGGCCGAACCCGCAGACGATGACGTCGAAGCTGGCGTCGGCGAAGGGCAGCTCCGCCATGTCCACATCGGCAAGGAGGGGCACGTTGCGCTGCACCTCATCGCTCAGCACGCTGCGTGCCACGTTCACAGCGATCGCCGACAGATCGGTGGCGACCAACCGTAGGCCGAGTGGCCTGCTCAGGTGCTGGTAAAGGTTCGCGGTGATGATCCCGGTGCCGCAGGCGACCTCCAGGACGTCGGACGCGTTGAAACCGGCCCGGATGTCGCCAGCGATCTCCTCGGCCAGCAGCTTTCCGTACGGACCGAAAATGCGCTGGCTCAGTACGCGCTCATAGAACTCCATGAACGTGCTGAGAGACCATTTCCGTTCGGATACAACCTTGCACTGATGCGGCGAGACATCCTGCATGGCACGCTCCCTGTGGCCGGAGGCCGGTGAATCTTCGCCGCCTTTATTGCATGGGAGTAAATGTCTTTAAGTGATATTAATCACATAAAGCAGGATTGATAATCCGTGAAAGGGCGGGCAGCCCTATATTCCCCCATTCATGGGGCAACGGTCGATTCGGCGCTTGCATCATTCTGTTCTGCAGCATCGCTTCGCGCAGGCTCAGCGCACCGACTGCGGCACACGGCGCAGCTTGCCGGTGTCGTATCCCATTGCCTTGATGCGGGCGACCGCCTGCTGGTAGTCCGCCTCGCTCACCTGCGGCGTGCGCGCCATGTACCACACGTAGTCACGCTTGCTGCGGGCCACGATGGTCTGGGTGTAGCCCTCATCCAGCCAGGCAATCAGGTATTCGGCCTGGATGGGCCAGATGAACTGCATTCCCCAGACCGCACCATTGCCGTGTTTTTCCACACGGCCCACCGGGTGCATCGACTTCTGTGGCGACTGGAAGCTGCCCTTGCGATAGGTGAAAGTGGTCTGGATGCGGCCATCGGCCTGCAGCGCGTAGCTTTCCACCGCGTCGAAGGCCTCGCGCTCGGGCCGGGACGGAATATGGGCGATGACATACCAGTCGCCCATGAAGCGCGGTACGTCCACCTTCGGAGGCAGCGGGATGGGGCGGGTGTCGTGGCTGCTGCAGCCTGCGCCGAACAGGGCAACGGCCAGCAGCGGGAACAGCGATGCGATACGCATGAGGGCGGTCTCCTTCAACGCGGGCGGAACAGGTAGTGGGCGACCAGCCATTGCTGGCCGTCGTCGTAGCCGAACAATTCGGCGCAGGCCATCCAGAACATGCGCCAGCGCTGCCACCAGATGCGTGCCGCCGCTTCGTCGCCATAGGTCTGTGCCAGCACCGGCAGCAGCTGCTCACGGGCGGCATCCTGGTTGGCCAGCCAATGGTTGGCCGTGCGCTGGTAGTGCGTGCCGTCCAGCAGCCAGCGCTGGTCCAGCACCAGGTCGCGCTGGAAGTGCAGCAGCGTGTCCGCTGCCGGCATCAGGCCGCCGGTGAAGAAGTGCCGGCCCATCCAGTTGTCGTCGCCCTCGGTCTCGAACGGATACATCAGCGTGCGATGGGCGAAAATGTGCACGAACAGCGCACCGTCCGGCTTCAGCCAGCGGGCAATGCGGCGCAGCAGGCGGTCGTAGTTGCGGACATGCTCGAACATCTCCACCGACACGCAGCGATCAAATGCAGTGGCAGGCAGGTCCAGCTGGTTGACGTCCCGGGTGAGTACCTCGACGTTGCCGAGCCCGCGCGCCTCGCACTGCGCCAGGATATGGCTGCGCTGGCTGTGCGAGTTGGAGACGGCGGTGATGCGCGCGTTCGGGTAGCGCTCGGCCATCCACAGCGTCAGCGAGCCCCAGCCGCAGCCCAGCTCAAGAATGTCCTGGCCGTCGGCCAATCCGGCGCGCTGCCCGTACAGCTCCAGCATCGCATCCTCGGCCTGGTCCAGCGTCTCGCGGCCGGTGCGGTAGTAGCAGCTGCTGTACTTCAGGCGATGCCCCAGGCAGCCCTGGAAGAAGGCGGCAGGCACCTCGTAATGCTGGCGGTTGGCCGCATCCACGTGCAGTGCCAGTGGGCTGCCGGCGAGCTCGGCGATACGGCGGCTGAAGCGCTGCGCCTGCTCCTCCATGCTGCCGCTCGACTCCTCGGCCAAGCGTTGCGCACACAGGCGGCGTATGCCCGCGCGCAGCGCCGCATCGGGCAGCCAGCCACGCTCGGCCCAACCGGTAAGGCCGGCTTCCGTATCGGCAACCGGAGCAAGGGACGGGGTGCTGTTCATCGGGATCACTCCTTGGGGCTGCGCGGAAACCAGGGGAAGAACATCGGGGTACTGCGCTGGTAGTCGCGATAGTCATCGCCTCGACTGCGCAGCGCCTGTTTCTCGGTGAAGGGAACGCCACTGAGGTAGCGCAGGAACACGTACATCAGCACCGGCCCGGACCAGGCCAGCCACCACAAGGGTGAGCCGGCTGCCAGCAGTACATAGGTGAACCAGTGCAGCCACTCGAAGAAGTAATTGGGATGGCGCGTGTACCGCCACAGTCCTTGGCGGCAGGTCCGGCCCCTGTTCGCCGGGTCGGCACGGAAGCGTGCCAGCTGACGGTCGGCCAGTGCTTCGCCGCCCACGCTGAGCAGCCACACGACGACCGCCGCTGCGATCCAGCCAGGCATGTCGCTGTGGGGATTGCCGGCCACGGCTGTGAACGGCAGCGCAAACAGCACCACCAACAGCGCCTGCGCCATGAAGAAGCCGAAGATCCTGCCCTGGTGGCCGTGCCAGTGTTCGCGCAGATAGCGGTAGCGACCGTCTTCCTCCTCGCTGCGTACGCGGCGCCACAGATGCAGGGCGAGACGACTTCCCCACAGGCCACCGAGCACGGCCAGTGCGATGCGTGGCTGCAGCGCGCCATCGCCCAGCCATGCAAGCAGCAGCGCGCCTGCCGCCACGCCCTTTGCCCACAGGACATCGACGATGCCGATGTTGCGGTGCCTGCGCTGCCAGGTCCAACCCCAGGCCATGATCAGCACGGCGTACAGCAGTACCCACCACAGAATGCTCATCAGGCTGCTCCGATCAATGGGGTGTCACGATTGCTGGGCGTTCCGCGACGGGCGACGGCGCACAGCAGCGACAGCGCCACGCACCAGCCCAGCGCCAGTGTTGCCACGCCCAGCCAGGCCGGGGCGGTGAAATGTACGGCCTGGAAACCGCGCGCCGCAGACAGATACGCCAGCGGCGCCAGCAGGCCCAGGGCCACCGGCAGCATCCAGTGCCGCTGCAGGAACGCCATCGACGCCGTCAGCGTCATCGCAAAGGCCGCCCACAGCGCGAAAATCCACGGTGGCGGCACCCATCCAAGCGGTGCGGCGGCGTACTGCACAGCACCGCTGGCTGCAGCGCTGCCATCCACCAGCCAGGCACACCCCAGCGCGAGCAACAGCAGGCGCAGCTCCAGGCGTGGCCGCGTCGAGGCAAGCAACTGGCTGCCGACATACAGCGTGGCCGACAGCAGGGCCGGCCATTGCCAGCCGCGGCCGGCTCCGGCAACGGCGCACAGCCATACCAGCTGGTTGCCGATTACGTTGACCCAGGTGCGGCGCATGTCAGCCGGCCCGTTGGCCATGGACGTCCGTCTCGGGACGGTAGCCCGGCCGTGCCAGCAGCAGATGGGACACGCCGATCGAGCGCTCGAGGAAGCCGCCCTCGCAGTAGGCCAGATAGAACTCCCACAGCCTGCAGAAGCGGTCATCGAAACCCTGCGCACGTACCGCCGGCAACTGCGCCAGGAAGCGCTGCCGCCAGGCGCGCAGGGTGAGGGCATAGGAGTGGCCGAAATCCTGCTGGGCGATCAGCTGCAGGTCGCAGGCCCGGGTCTTGGCGGCCAGGATGGCGTTGATCGAGGGAATGAAACTGCCGGGGAACACGAAGCGCTTGATGTAGTCCACGCTGCGACGCGCCTGCTCGTAGCGCTGGTCCTCGATGGTGATGGCCTGCAGCAGGGCCACGCCATCGGGCTTCAGCAGCCGCTGCAGGGTGGCCATGTAGGTGTCCAGATACTCGGCACCGATGGCCTCGATCATCTCGATCGACACCAGCTTGTCGAACTGGCCCTGCAGATCACGGTAGTCCTGCATCAGCAGGGTCACGCGCTCCTGCAGGCCCGCTTCGGCCACACGCTGGGCGGCAAGCGCGTGCTGTTCGGCGGAGATGGTGGTGGTGGTCACATGGCAGCCGTAGTGCTGGGCGGCATGCAGGGCGAACCCGCCCCAGCCGGTACCGATCTCGACGACGCGATCACCGGGTTGCAGCTGCAGCTGCTGGCAGATGCGGTCCAGCTTGCGGCGCGAGGCGGTTTCCAGCGAGTCGCCGGCATCGCTGAACACCGCCGAGGAGTACATCAGGTCCGGCGACAGGAACAGCGCGAAGAAGTCATTGCCCAGATCGTAGTGGGCGGCGATGTTGCGGCGACTGCCTTCGCGGCTGTTGCGCCGCAGGCGGTTCCAGCCGCGCAGCAGCCAGCCACCGATCCGCGCCGGCCCGCGTTCCATGCCATCCAGCAGGTCGCGGTTGCGTACCAGCAGCCGCACCAGGGCCACCAGGTCATCGCAGTGCCAATCGCCGTGGATGTAGCTCTCACCCGCGCCGACGCTGCCCTGCGCGGCCACCTTGCGGTAGAACGCCATATCGCTGATGGTCACCGTGGCCTGCAGTGCGCCCGCACGATCACCGAGGATGACCTCGCCCAAGGGGTCGCGTACCCGCAGCCCGCCTTCGCGCAGCGGCGCCAGTACCGCCAGCAGCCTCCGGCGCAGGAATACGTCCACCGCGCCGGGGCGGGGCAGGGCAACGGAAGGATTCAGCTCGTTCATCGCGGTTTCTCGGCAAGAGCGGGGTGGTCATGCACGGGATTGCGCTTCAGCCACAGGCGCAGTGCCTGCCAGTGGATGGCGGCTACCACCTGCACGGTCATCAACGGGTGGAACGCCAGTACCCGGGCCAGGCCGCGGCCATCAAGCGGGCGTCGCTGCATGGCCTGGGTGGCATCGAACTGCCGGACACCGTCGCGCCAGACCTGCATATGTACGCGCAGGTCATCGCCGGGCGCGGTGAAGCGCCAGTCGTAGCGGCAATCCATCGGCATGAAGGGGGAAACGTGGAAGGCTTTGTCGAACTGCCAGCGCAGGGCACGCCCCTGCGGCTGTGCGCTTTCAACAGGCAGAACATAGGCGTGCCGTTCCTTCCACGGCGTGTTGGTGATGTCGGCGACGATGCAGTCCAGGGTGCTGCCGTCGGCCCGGTAGCAGTAATAGAAGCTGACCGGATTGAACACGTGGCCACCGAAGCGCAGGTGCGCCAACAGCCGCACCGGGCCGTCCGGGCGCCGCCACAGCACGGTCGCGGCATGGTCACGCACGGCGTCTGCAAGCGATGTCCTGGGATCGCCGAGATAGTCGCTGCGGCGGAACTCTGCCAGGTTGCGGCGCCCGACCGACCACAGCCAGCGCCCGGCAAATACCTGGTCCAACTCGTCCAGGTCCAGCAGCAGCTGCGCGATGGGGTAGCGGAAGGCATGCGGATGCGGATGGTGCCGGCGGTGCACCACCTGCCCGAAGTAGAGGGCGCTGGCGCTCACGCGGCCACCTCCACCTGCAGGGGAGGCGGCGCGCCGGCATTGCGCAGTTGCAGCGCATCCACTACGCGGCGGGCACTGCGGATTCCATCTTCGTGGAAGCCCCAGCCCCAGTACGCACCCGCAAACCAGGTGTGCCGCCGGCCCTGCAGTTCGGCCCAGCGCCGCTGCGCGTCCACCGCAGCCGGATCATGCACCGGATGCGCGTACTGCAGACGGCGCAGCACCTTGGCCGGATCGATGGCCTCGCTGCGGTTGAGGGTCACCACCAGCGGCGTATCACCGGGCAGCCCCTGCAACAGGTTCATGCAGTAGCTGACCGTGCAGGGTGCGGTGGGGTCGCGCGGTACATGCGCGTTCCAGGCCGCCCACGCCTTGCGGTTGGCGGGCAGCAAGGAGGCGTCGGTGTGCAGTACGGCCTCGTTGGGTTGGTAGCGGATCGCGCCGAGCACCGCATGCTCGACAGGATCGGCGTCGGCCAGCAGGGCAAGGGCCTGGTCGCTATGGCAGGCCAGGATCACTTCATCGAAGCCTTCAATGCCGGTTGCGGTGTGTACGCGTGCCCCCCAGGGCATGCGTTCGACCGCGTGTACCGGGCATTCCAGCCGCTCGTGCACCCGCCAGCGCGCACGCAGGGCGTCCACGTAGCGCGCCGAGCCGCCCTTGACCACGCGCCAGGGCGCGCGCCCGGTCATCTGCAGCATCTGGTGATTGGCCATGAACTGCACCAGGTAACGGGCCGGGAAGTCCAGCACCTGCGCGGTCGGCGAGGACCACAGCGCCGAGGCCATCGGCAGCAGATGTTCCTGCACGAACGCCTCGCCATAGCGCTGGCTGTGCAGGTACTGGCCCAGCGTCGGGCCCTGCTCCTCGCCCAGCAGCAGGGGCGCGTCGCGATAGAAGCGCCGCAGGTCGGCCAGCATTCCCCAGAAACGCGGCGAGAGCAGGTTGCGGCGCTGGCAGAACAGGCCATCGAGCGATGTGGCGTTGTACTCCACGCCGCTGCGCTCGCTGTGCATCGAGAAACTCATCGTGGTGGGCTGCGAGTCCACGCCCAGTTCGTCGAACAACGCCGACAGCAGCGGGTAATGGTGCGGATTGAAGACGATGAACCCGGTGTCGACCGCCATCCTGCGGCCGTCCACCGTCACCTCGTGGGTGTGGGTGTGGCCGCCCAGGTAGTCGTTGGCCTCGAACAGGGTGACGTCATGCTCGCCGTCCAGCCACCACGCGCTGGCCAGACCCGCGATGCCGGAACCGATGACCGCGATACGCATGTCAGTGCCTCGCCTTGGCCAGTACCCAGGCCGGGATCGGCTTGAGGCCCTTCACCAGGCCCAGCGCAGCCATTGCGCGCAGGCCATACCAGCTGATGTCGATCTCCCACCAGCGGAAGCCCTGGCGGGCGGTGCCGGGAAAGAAGTGATGGTTGTTGTGCCAGCCTTCGCCGAAGGTCAGCAGCGCCAGCCAGAGGTTGTTGCGGCTGTCATCACGGGTCTCGAAGCGGCGCCGGCCGAATCGGTGCGCCAGCGAATTGATGGTGACCGTGGCGTGGAACAACACCACGGTGGAGATGAAGAAGCCCCAGACCAGCAGCTGCGGGCCGGAAGTATGCAGGCCCGGCGCCACACGCTCGAGCACCGCACCCACACCATACAGCGCAGCGGCCAGCAGCACCGGAACCACGGTGTCGAACCGATCCAGCCAGCGCAGCTCGGGGTAGCGGGCCAGATCGGGAATGCGCTGCAGATCGGTGGCAAAGGCGCTACGGGTGAGGAACCAACCCATATGGCTGCGCCAGAACCCGCCCTGGCGCGGGGAATGCGGGTCCTGCGGTTGATCGGCGTGGCGGTGGTGGTGGCGGTGGTGCGCTGCCCACCAGAGCGGGCCACGCTGCACGCTGGCGGCGCCGATGACCGCGAACACGAACTGCACGGTGCGCGATGCCTCGAACGTCCGGTGCGAGAAGTAGCGGTGATAGAACGCGGTGATGGCGAACATCCTGATCGCGTACAGGAACACTGCGACGGCAACCGCTGTCCAGGACACGCCCACCCAGATCACCCCGAGGCAGGCCACGTGCAGCAGCGCGAAGGGCAGGGCGCGCAGCCAGTCGATGCGGTCACCCTGGCTGCCGTCGATCGCCGCTTCGCTTCCGGCATCGGTGTCGAACCAGCGCTGGAAGGTGCGCAACAGGCGCGAACGTCTGCGGAGTGGAGGCGCTGCGGATGCCATGGACGGAAGCCCGAGGGAGTCGATTGCCTACCTCTACGCGTTGCAGTGCAGGTTGGATGCAGTGGATTGCAGCTGACTGCATGTTCACCTGGTCGTAACACCACAGCTCGCTACCAGCGGTCGCTGCAGCTCAGTGCGCCAGCGCTGCTCCGGCTGCTCGGTTGCGGGTGCGGCGAAGCGAACGGTCACCTGCGGATAATCGCCACGTGCATCGCGCAGGTTGCTGGTTCCACGGAACTCGAGCAGGCGGCGATCAGCATCGGCGTAGACCAACGACAGACGTGGGGCCACCGCGCCGAACCAGGTATCAAGGCGGACATTCACCGCATGGGCGGAAAGCCCCTGCCAGCGCACCGGGCCCTGGTACTGCACCTGCACGGGGTAGAAGCGTTGCCGGCCGGGCACCAGAAAAGGCAGACTGACCGGTGCTCCACCCTGCAGCGTGCGCCAGTGGGCCCGCACGGCGGCATCGAAGCCGGCGTCGATCACTGCATCCGGGGGCAGCGGCAGCTGCTTGGTTCGGGAAGGCGTGGACGTGTCCTCCTTCCAGTCGACCCGGACCACGCCGGGGTCGACCCTCACATCGGCCGCTTGGCCGCTGCGGGCGTCCTGCAGCACATAGCCCCGCACCTGCGGCCGGGTGGCGGCGGGCATCTGCTTGCGGGCGAAAGGTTGGCCCGCAGGGCAAAGGTATTCCACCCAGCGTTCGCTGCCATCGCCGGCGCCGCGCTGCCAATGCACTTCGCGGTAGGCAATGACTCCGTTGGCCAGGGTGGCCACGCCCTCCGAACGCAGCAGCGGCGCGGCCGAAGCGGCGCAGGGCATGCAGAGCAGCAACCAGGCAAGACGCATCGGGGCGATCCATGGGAGGCTTGCGGGCCTGTACGCGCGACGGCGCCGGCTGGATGCACGTTGGCACCCATCCCGGGTGCATCCAACGGGCGCCACCGTGCGTAGAGGGAAGGACTCCTCTTCACCCAACGGCAGCCCCCGCCGATGTACCGTCCTCCCGCCAGTCCCTCCCATCCCTTCGACACCGCGCGGATCGTGTCCAGTTCACAGCAGCCCAGCAACGAGCCAACGAACTGGAACGGCGAGATGGAGGGCGTCGCCCGGCTGCGCGATCGTGACTGCTTCATGCGCATCTACGACCATTTCATGCCGCGCCTGTGCATTTATCTGCGTGGCCTTGGGGCACCCGCAGTGGTTGCCGAGGAGCTGGCCCAGGAATGCCTGCTGCGCCTGTGGCTGCGCGCGGCCGAGTTCGATCCTGCCCAAGGTGCGCTGAGCACCTGGTTGTATCGCATCGGCCGCAACCTGCACATCGACCGCGTGCGTCGCGAACGCAGCTGGATGCAGGTGCAGGAAGCCGTGGAAGACGCCGCTGCCGCCGACGTCGGCGAGCGCAGCAGCGCCGAGCAGTTTGCCGACCATGCCCGCCTGCGCCAGCGCATCAATGAACTGCCGGCCACGCAGGCGCGTCTGGTTCGCATGTCCTACTTCGAGGCCAAGAGCCACAGCGAGATCGCGCAGGCGCTGGGGATGCCGCTGGGTACGGTCAAATCACACCTGCGACGAGCGTTCCTGCAGTTGCAGTCCAAGGTCGGGGGTGCACCATGAATCCGCACCACCACCTGCATGAGTCGACGCTGATGAGCTACGCCGCCGGTGCTCTGCCGGCACCGTTGAGCATCGTCGCCGGCACCCATCTGGAGCAGTGCCCGCACTGCCGCCAGCGGCTGCGCGAAGCGGAGGCCATCGGTGCCGCACTGCTGGAGCAGACCCAGCCCGTGGCGGACGAGGCGCGGCGGGCGGGCCTGCGCGAAGCGATGCTTGCCCAGCTCGTCGAGGTCCAGGCCGACGCGTTGCCAGGCCCGCTGCGGTCGATGCCGCGCGAACGCCCCGAGGCGGATCCGGATCATCTGCCGACGTCGCTGCATCCGTACTTCGGCGATTCGCTGGGCCGGCTGCACTGGCGCTGGATGGCGCCGGGAGTGCATTGCATCCGTGCCGAGCAGATGCCGTCGCTGATCATGCTGAAGATCGCGCCGGGCAAATGCCTGCCGATGCACAGCCATGGACGCAGCGAACTGACACAGATCCTGCGGGGTTCCTACAATGATGCGCTGGGTCTGTTCGCGCCCGGCGATGTTGCCGACCTGGACGAGGACGTCGAGCACCAGCCGGTAACGGCGCCGGGCGTACCGTGCATCTGCGTTTCCGCGCTGGATGCGCCGCTGGTATTCAGTGGTTGGCTGGCCCGCCGGATCCAGCGCTTCGTGAAACTCTAGGCTTCCTCAAGGTCAACGCATGTACGAAACACGCCCGCTGCGGATTCTGCTGACCGGCGCGACCGGACTGGTCGGGCAGGGCGTTGCGCATGCCTGTCTCGCTTCGCCGCAGGTGGCGCGCACCGCCGCCCTGGTCCGCGGCAAGGCCCCCCTTGACGCGCGTATCGAGCAGATCGTGCTGGCTGATTTCCAGCATGCCCGTGGTGTGGGCCCGCAGCTGGCCGGATTCGATGCATGTTTCTATTGTGCCGGAGCACCGCCGGTCGGCACCGTCGAGGACGAGTATCGGAAGGTGACGCTCGATGCCACCCTTGCCGTGGCTGCAGCATGGGCCGAGGCGAATCCGGACGGCCGGTTCCTGTACGTGTCCGGCGCCCATGCCAATCCCCACAGCCGGATCATGCCCCTGCGCATCAAGGGCGAGACCGAGGCCGCATTGGCGCAGCTCGCGGTGCGCACCGTCATGCTGCGTCCCGCCGGGGTGCGCCCGGTGACGGGCACCGGCACCCGTCATGCGGCGTTGAAGCCGCTGTATCGCTTTGGCGGTCCCCTGATGGCGGCGGCGGGCCGCGTCCTGCCCTCACTGGTGACCAGCAACGAAGCCATCGGCCGCGCGATGATCGTGCTGGCGATGATGCCGGAGCCGCCGCCGGTGCTGGAATGTGCGCAGATCAACCGACTGGGTGGCGCTGCTGCAGCCTGATGGGTGCGGTGCACATCTGCTGCACATCGCGCCTACTACAGTCGTCGCTCATCCTTCTGTGACGCATCGACGTGAACCTGCAGCCATCGTCTTCCCTGCTTCGCCCATCGCGCCCAGCGCCTGAAAACGGCCGTTTCGACCTGCTGGATGTCAACGCGCTGCAGGATCCCGGCAGCGGCCGCATCGTCCATCTGTATTCACTGGTGGCGCGCTGCCTGTGCTGCGAGGTCGTATTCAAGGCGCAGGAGGGCGATGGGCTTGTCAGCACGTCTGCCGCGCGTGTACTGCGCTGCCCGACCGGCTGCGGTGAGCAGGCGTTCAGGGGCAGCGCGCTGCGCCAGTGGCGGCCCGCAGCGCAAGGCCCTCAGGCATTGCCCGGCTAAAGCACGGCCGGATTGGCCTGCCACACTGCGTAGTTGAGCGCGCAGGCGAACGTCACCCATGCCAGGTAAGGCAGCAGCAGCCATGCCGCCGCCGGACGCACGCGATGGAAGGCGACGATCGTGGCCACGATCAGCGCCAGCAACAGTTCGATGTCAGCGAACGCCAACGCCCCCTGTTTCCAGCCGAAGAACAGCCAGCTCCACAGCACGTTGAGGGCCAGCTGCAGCAGATAGAGTGCCAGCGCAGGCGCGGTCGCGCGCCATCCGCCCTGGCGCCACACCAGCCACGCCGCCAGCGCCATCAATGCGTACAACACCGTCCACACCGGACCGAACACGCTGGCCGGCGGTGCCCATGCCGGCAACGTCAGGCTCGCGTAGAAATCCGCTGCCGAGATCGAGGCACGCGCGCCCAGTGCGGCCGCCAGAAAAGTGACGATGGCCCAGCCCAGAAGGCCAACTGCTTGCCTGCGGACATTCACGGTGTCTTTCCTCCTGCACTATCGCGAACTGCGGTAGTGCGTTGTACGTAAAGGCGCCGCGACTGGATGCAGCCTTCGGGTTAGTCCGCCGTGCCACCGTCGCTGGCCGCTGCAGCACCGGGCAGCAACGCGGGCCGACCGTCGAACCATTCCCGCGCACCGGCCAGATGCCATTGGCGGCGCTGCCCATCCAGCTCGATGCCGGCACCCAGCAGGCCCCAGCGAAGGTAGAGGTCGCCACGCTTGCGCTGGTCCAGCAGATCCAGCCGCGCACGCAGCGAAAGGCGCTCGTTCTCTGCCTGCAGTCCATCCAGTACCAGATGCCCGGCGCGCCAGCGCAGGCGGGTATGCGCATCCACCTGGCCGGAGTCGAGCAGCGACAACGCCCAGCGCGGGTAATCGCTGCGCTCGGCAAACAGCGCCAGCAGCGGGCCCGCGTCGCGCATGGCAAGATCCGCGCGTGCGTCCACCTGGAAGGGTGACTGCGCATCGATGTCACCGCGGGCGATGGTGACCCGGCCCCACCACGGCTGTGAACGCTGCTGCTCACCTACCTGCACGTTGCGCAGCTCGATCACGCTACCGCCCAGATCGAAGCGGCGCTGGCTGAAATCACCACGCCGCAGCCTGCCATCAACGCGGGCGTCGCCCTGCAGGCCAAGCCCGGCCACCTGCAGGCGTGCGCGTTGGCTGCGCAGGCGGACACTGCCATTGCCAACCCGGCCCTGGGTATCGAGTTCAACGTCGCCGCTCACCTGGCCAGCGCCTCCCAGCAGCCGCACCTGACCGTTGCCCAGGTAGCGGTTGTAGGCGGTGAGGTCTGGAATGCTTGCGTCATCGAAGCGCAGCTGCGCGCGCACGCCCTTGCGCAGCTCGCGCAGGCGACCGTCACCGGTGAGTGTCAGTGCCAGGTCGCGCCCATCGAACAGCGTGGCACCCTTCGCGCCACCTGCACGCGCATTGAACGTGGGAAGCTTCACTGCCAGTACGGCGTGCGTCGGCGTCCCGGCCTGCAGTTGGCCATGGGCGCTGGCCGTTCCCTGCATGTGCACGCCGGCCACTTCGGCCACCGCCCGCGCCGCAGGAATATCGACGCTGCTGCCAGCGGCCAGCTCGCCGTTCTGCAGGCGCAGGTCGGCGCGCAGCACGCCGCCACCCTGCAGCTGGAACCAGGGTTTCTGCACGAACAGTGCAGGAATCCAGTTGAGCGAGGTGAAGGTCCATTCGCCCTTGACCGTTCCGGAGGTGCGGCCCAGCATCTCGCTGGGTTCGGCGAATGGAATGTGCCGCCCGGTGATGGTCACATCCGCGTCCAGCGCAGCGCCTGTGCCCTCGCGCTGCGGCAACCGCGCCTGCAGGCGGATATCGCGGGCGGCATCCAGCTGCACTGCCAGCGTTCCGCGGTCGGGGGCGCCAGTTCCCATCTGCAGGGGAACCCGCCAGACCGCATGGCTGCCGGGCTGAAGCGCGCCCTGGTCCAGGGTGATCGAGGCCTGCAGCTGCCCCGGCACTGCGGCGCTGGCAATGGAAGGACGTTGCGTGTCCGTATCCAGGCGCAGGCCTTGGCTGCGCGCCTGCACCTCCAGCACGGCATGCAGCAGCCCCAGCTTTGCCAGCCCGGGTGCCTGGTCGCGGTAATGCCGTGGGTAGGAGAACTGCGTCTTCAACTGCATGTCGCCGAGCAGCTGGGTGCCGTCAAGGCTGACGTCGGCATCAGCGAACGCCACCTCCGAGTCCAGCAGTTCCGAGGGACCACCACGCAGCTGCTTCACGAAACCGACCGTGCCGCTGCCCTGGCCAACGATCAACAGCTTGCCCACGCGGACGCTGCGGATGGTTTCGCTATGAATGCCATCGAACCGCAACGTCCAGCCGCGATCGCCGCGCGGTGGTGAGGGAATGGCCTCCTCCACACGCGCGATCTCGGCGGCCACCCCGGTCGCGTGCAGCGACGGCACGCGCACCTCGCGCTGGAACAGCGGCAGCAGTGCCAAGCGTGCACTGGCGCGGTCCGCGCGCAGCACATACACCGTGTGATTGACGTGGCCGCGCATCTGCACATTCCAGGCGATGACATGCCCCGGCAGCAGCGTGATCGCCGGGCCAGTGGTCATCACGAACTTGTGCGGCTTGCGATTGGTGACCTGGTCGAACAGCGGCGTATTGAGGAAAACATTGCCTGCCAACAGGTACAGCAGATACAGGCCCAGCAGGTACGGTAGCAGCTTGCGGCCGTGACGGCGCCATCGCTGCGGGCGGGCGAGGGAGTGGGGCATGGACCCTCGGCGTGGAATGGGATGGCCATCACTATCGTGGATGCGGCTGCGGCGCGATGTGAACGTGCTGCGCACACCGCGTCCTATAATCAGCGCGTCACTGTTCAAGGAGGTCACGGCATGAATGCCCGGACCAGCAAGGAAGGCGCAACCCAGGATGCGCCGCGCGATGCCGCCTCGGCGTCGTTCGATCCGACCTACACCTCGGCCAACAGCGAGGTGCGGGCCGCCGCCGGTGGTTACTCGGTCACGTTGAACGAGGGCGACGGCGCGTTGAAAGTGGGTACCGAGCACAAGCGCGCAGCGTCCAGTCTCGCATCGCAGTTCCAGGGGACGTCGCTGAACATGGCCGGCAGCCCCACGCCCGATGGCGGCAGGGATTACCTGCTCACGATGGAGTCGGTGGTCGGGGCAAGCGCGAAAGGTGCCGGCTTCCAGGACACCAGCAGCACCGGCGTACGCGGGCGCTACAGGGTCAGCCTGCCCAGCGAGGCGGTGGACGTCGATCCCACCCGCATCAATCCGTTCGATCCGCAGACCATTCCCAAGGGGGGCAGCGTCACCCTGGATGGCCAGCAGTTCACCGGCACCGCACTGGAAAGCAGCTTCCGCAACATCGCCATGCAGAGCCAGACGACCGAGGCGAGCGGTGCCAGCTACCGCGTGGATCGCTTGGATGATGGCCGGGTGCGCGTCACCACCGGGCCGAACGAGGCGGTGGAAGCCTTCAACGGCATGGGATTCAGTGCCGGCAGGTTCAGCGCGATTGCCGGTCGGCAGGACGCGCTCGGCCACGCTGCCGTCCGCACTGCCACGTTCGACCTGGATCAAGCCGAAGGCCGCCAGGCCTATGAACAGTTCATCGACAACGGCACGCTGAGCGGCCAGACCCCGGGCGTGCAGGATCTGGCGACGGTCGAGCGGCTGGGCATGAGTTCGCAGACGCGGCTGAAGGTCGGCTATGGCGACACGTTCGGCCTGGACCTGGCGGGTGCACGCAACAGCGGCGACGTGGTGCAGGTCAGTCGCGAGGACGGCAGCCGCACCGAACTGCGCAGCGTGCAGTACAACGGCAACCTGCCGGCAACCCGGGTCAGCGCCTACGACGCCGACGGCCAGGAAGACAGGGCGCAGCGCCGCTATGAATTCACCTTCGACCTGCGCGGCCATGCGCAGGGTGAGCAGATTGCCGGAATGGCCAACGCGGCACTGTCCGGCGACCCCAGCGGTGATCGCGGACCGGTGAAGGCCGGTGAGCTCACTACCCTGAGCTTCAGCGAGGCCCAGATGCGCACGCTGATGGAGCGTACCCAATCGATGGTCCGGGACAACCCGATGCTGGGGCCATCGTGGCAAGTGCTTGCAGAGGACGGCAACGGCAGGCCGCAGCAGGATGTGGACGCCTTTGCACTGGGGCTGGCGCGCAACCAGGGGCAATCCACCTATGGCATGGCCGAACGCCTGTTCCATATCGCCGCGGCGGGCGGCAAGGATCTGCAGAAGATCGACGCTGCCGTGCAGGGCGATCACCTGCAGTCGCTCGCGCCGCCCTCACCGCTGCTGCCCCGGCAGGACCCACGGCACACTGCCAGCCCGGACCACGGCATGTGGCTGCAGAGCCAAGGCGCGGTGAGCAGCCTCGACCAGGCGATGGGGCGCCAGCCTGATGAGATGAGCGAACGGCTGGGCATGGCCCTGCTGGTCGCGGCCAAGGGCAAGGGCATGGAGCGGATCGACGAGGCCGTGCTCAGTGACGACGGCAGGTACGCGTTCGCGGTGCAGGGCCAGCCGCACGCCGCCGATCGTCAGATCGCCCGCACCGATACTGCGCAGGCAGTGGCTACGCCGGTCGAGGACCAGGTGCGTCAGCTGCAGGACGCACCCGAGTGCACCGGCGCTGCACAGCATGATGCCCGGCAACAGGAGCAGGCCGTACAGGAGCAGGCCGCGCGGGCCATGGCGCGCTGACGCGCGCACGGGCCTGCTGCCTGCCGGGCGCTATCATCGCGCGAAGGAGCCCTCCGGCAGGCACTGGCGCTCGGCCGAATCGACCACCATGCCCAGATAAGGTTCGCCGATGCCCTGTCCGGCCAGCAACCGGCGCTGCCAAGCCTTCGCAGCGGGTACGTCACTGCTGAGGCAGGCATGGCGGGCTGCGGCCTCCAGGTTCCATGCAGTCGGGTACTCGGCAAGGATGTCTTCCCATCCCTGCCGCATCAGCGGCCAGTCGACCGCCGAGTTCTGGAACAGCTGCTGTCCCGGAACGCCTTCGCTGACCGATGCGTACAGGCGGGCATACAGGCTGGCGCGGCGGCGCTTGGAGGTTCGTGCCAGGGCATGCCGCGCGAAGGCTTCCATCTGCTGCGCATCGCCCTGCCAATGCGGGGTGAAGCGCTGCATCGCGATCAGATACAGCGGGTCATGGTCGGGAAAGAGCCTGCTGCCTTCGTCGACCAGCGCCATGAAGGCTGCTTCATCCACCCCCTGCCGCAACGCGATCAGGATGGACATTTCATACCAGTAGGGGTCGCGCTTGGCGATCGCCTTGTGCTCCTGCATATAGGCGGCCGCTACCGCGTTGTACTCGCTGAACTGCTGCCAGCCCTTCGCCGCCACCTCGTGGGCATAGCCATCGCCTCGGAAGCTCCAGGCCAGATTGAGTGGCACGCGCGCGGCGACCAGATGGGCCGACAGGGAGCCCGGTGACTGCCGGATCCAGCGTGCGGCCCAGGCGGTCCAGTCATTCCACTGCTGCACATCCTGAGGCGCGGTGCCGATGCGCCGCGATATGCAGATGTAGAAACGGCTGAGGTTGGAATAGCCGCTGGCATTGCGCTGGCCCTTGCGGAAGCGGTCGGCCATGGCATCGAGCGCCTTGAAGTCGTCGGCGTCCATCAGCGGCGTTACTTGATCGCACAGGGCCAGTGAATCGGGATCTTCCGCGGCCCAGGCGGACGAAATGGAAAGGCATGCCAGGCTCAACAGCGTGCCGGCGAAGTGCATCCTGCGCATCGGGGTCATCCTTGAAGTTTGGGGGCCGGGAGCGGCTTCAGGCCCGCTGCGGCATTGCGCAGTATCCCATTGCCCGCTACCTATCGGAAGCGAGGCCGTCTTCTGCGCTACGCTGGGCGCCATGACCCAGAGCCCGGAACTGCTGCGCCGCCTGCTGCGTGCAAAAGACCACATGGACCGGGCCAGCCATGAAGACTGGCCGGTGGCGCGGCTGGCCGGGATCAGTGCGGTTTCCGCGGCCCATTTCGCGCGCTCCTTCAAGGACGCCTTCGGGGTGCCGCCGCACCGCTATCTGCTCAGCCGCCGCATCGAGCGCGCTGTCGCCCTGCTGCGCGATACCGACCTGCCGATCACCGAGATCGCACTGCAGACCGGGTGGACCAGCCTGGGCACCTTTGGCCGCATCTTTCGTGACATCACCGGCGACAGCCCCGGTGCCCTCCGCGACCGCGAGCGGACCGATGCCCCGGCGCAGGGCCCGCTGCCGGAGTGCCATGCGCGTGCCGCACGGCGCCCGGACCTGAAGATCGCAGTTTTGGAGAAGCGCCGCCGCACCGGCCTTGTTAGCGTAGATCCCACCTGAGGGAGGATCCTATGACTGGCATGGTGAATGTGGTCGGCCTGTATGTGCACGACCAGGATGCGGCACTCGATTTCTACGTCAACACACTCGGCTTCCAGGTGCATACCGATGTCGGCAACGGCGACTTTCGCTGGCTCACGGTGCATTCGGGTGGCGAGGGTGGTTTCCAGCTCGGCCTGTTCAAACCGGGGCCGCCGGTACACGATGCGGCCACTGCGCTGACCCTGCAGCAGATGGTGGCCAAAGGCGCGATGCCGCCGCTGGTGCTGGCGGTGGACGATTGCCGCGCCAGCTACGAACGGCTGCTGGCACGTGGGGTGGAATTCACCCAGGAGCCGGTGGAGCGCTATGGTGCAGTGGATGCCGGATTCCGTGATCCGTCCGGCAATGGCTGGAAGATGATCGAGCGCCCTGCGAAGAGTGCCGCGAGGACGCGGCAGTGAGGGCCGGCAGCTGGGCGCGTCCGGTGCACCGCTGGACGTCTATCGTCTTCACCCTGACAGTGATCGCCAACTTCGTGGCGCGCTGGATGGGGCAGGGCGAACCACCGGACTGGCTCACCTACTCGCCGCTGCCGCCGTTGTTCCTGCAGTTGTTCACCGGGTTGTATCTGTTTGCGTTGCATTACCGCCGCAGGCCGGATGCCGCTCGCGCCGGCGTCGCACCCTGACGCGGGGCGCGGAGGCACATCAGGCGAAGGCGTGGGGGCTGTGGCCCGCCAGCAGAGCGGGAAGCAGCTGCATGGATTCGAAGATCACCTGGGCGCCAGCGGCGCGCAGTGCCTCGGGCGAACTGTGGAAAGGCCCACCCGGACTGAAGCCGAAGACGGTTGCGCCGGCGGCGACGCCGGCGGTGGTGCCGGTCACCGTGTCCTCGATGACTGCACAGCGTGTGGGATCAACGCCCAGCGACGCGGCGGCGGCCAGATACACACCCGGGTGTGGCTTGGTCTGCGGTAGATCCTGGCCGCTGAACATGCGCCCTGCGAAGACCTCATGCAGGCCGATCCTGCGCAGTTGCAGTTCCACCTTCAGCAGGTCCGCGCCGGATGCGCACGCAATGCGCCCATCAGTGGCAGCGTGGATGGCGCGCACCGCTGCAGGCGCGCCAGGAATTGCAGTCAGATCGCGCTCCAGCGCGATATTGCGGCGTGCGCGGAACTCATCCAGCCACGCCGGCGTAAACGGCTTTCCCGTGCGCGCCTCGATCAGGTCGGCCTGGGCAGCCACGGATTTGCCGAGGAACACTTCACCGGCCTGGCGGGCAGTCAGCGGCCAGCCGCGCTCGGTCAGCATCTCCGCGAGTACGCGGGAGGTCAGAGGTTCGGAATCGACCAGGACGCCATCACAGTCGAACAGGACAGCGTCAAACGGGAAGCGTGACATGTTCCGTCCCCGCATCAATTGTCGTGCACGCGGGCCGCTGCCGCGTTGGCGCGTTTCAGGCGCTCGTCCCGGGCCTGGCGGTCATAGGCATCCCTGGCCTGCATTGCTTCGCCTGCGGCACTGGTCCATCCACTGGTGCTGCATCCCGAGGCAAGGGTGGAGGCTGCGAGGGTGGCGGCGACAAGCAGTGATTTCATGGATGTTCCCGGGGGCGCGGACGACAAGCGTCGAACAGAAGAAAGGTGAATCAGGCTGACGACCTTATCCACCCCGCACTTAATAGGCCTCGACCGGCGTTTTTGTATATGCATGACAGAAGGCGGTGGGGGAGGGACAGCGGCTTCATGCGCTCGCCACGCACCGAAGACAGCAACGTGACCGCCTCCGCTCTACGTTCTGCAGGCCCCCTCCGTTCGGCCTGACATGCTCGATACCGTTTCCACCCCTCCACTCGCCGACCGGGCGCGCCACGCGCTGCTGATGCAACCTGCGCTGCCACAGCCCGGCGCCGGCAACACGTTGCAGCGATGGCGCGCGCTGGCCCGACTGGGCGCTGAGGACCTGTGCCTGGCCAAGGTTCTCGAAGCCCACTACGATGCCGCCGCCATCCTGCACGACCTGGGTGCACCGGCACCGGCCGACGGCACGCTATGGGCGGTGTGGGCGGCCGAGGGCCCTGCCTGCACCGTGCGCGCCGATGCGCTCAACCGCCTGCATGGCGACAAGCCGTGGTGTTCGGGCAGCATGTTCGTCGATGCCGCCCTGGTGACGGTTCGCTCGCCCGATGCAGTGCAGCTGTACAGCGTTGCCGCTGCGGATTGGCAGTCGCTGGACGCCGATCCGTGGCCAGCAGCAGGCATGGCCGGAATCCGTTCCACCACCGTCCGTTTCAACACTGCGCTGGCGCAGGCGGTGGGGGGGCCCGATGCCTATCTGCAGCGGCCCGGCTTCTGGCATGGCGGTGCAGGCATCGCGGCCGTCTGGTTCGGGGCTGCAACCGCATTGGCCGAACGCATGCAACCTGCCTGCGCCGAGGGCCTGCGTGCGCGGCTGCTGGGCAAGGTGGACCTGGCATTGGCGCCGGCGGCGGCGCTGCTGCGCGAGTTGGCAGTGAAGATCGACCAGGCACCTGATCTGCCACATCGCGAAGACGTCGTCCGTGTCCGCAGCGTCGTGGAACGTGCCGCCAGCGAGGTGCTTGACCTTGCAGGCCGTGCATTGGGCCCGGCGCCCATGTGCATGGAGGCCACGCACGCGCAGCGATGGGCGGATCTGACCGTCTTCCTGCGGCAGAGCCATGCAGACAAGGACTGGGCCTGGCTGGGCGCACAACGGGCGCTCCAGGAGGGACCGTGGAGCCTGTAGCCACCATCCACGGCACCGGGTCGGACGAGCACGCATGGCAGCAGTGCGACTGGCTGTGGAAGCAACCCAGCATCGGCCTGGCGGACCTGTGCGGAGATGCGGCCCGGATTGTCGTGGTGGCGCCCCATCCCGACGACGAGATCCTCGGGTGTGGGGGGCTGCTGTGTGGTGCCGTCGAGCGTGGTGTGGCCGTGCAGGTCGTTGCCGTGACCGATGGCGAGGCCTGTTATCCGGACGAGCGCTGGTGGACGCCCCAACGTCTTCGCAACGCGCGCCGCGAAGAGCTGCGCGCGGCGTTAGCCGAGCTGGCGATCGGCGCCGATGCGATCTGCCATCTCGGCATCGACGATGGCGCTGTAAGCGCACACGAACAGGAACTGGAAGGCTGGTTGCAGCGCACTTTGCGCGACGACGATCTGGTGCTTGCGCCGTGGCGGTTCGATGGCCACCCCGATCACGAGGCCGCTGGCCGGGCCGCATGTCGTGCGGCTCACGCGGCAGGCTGCGCGCGCCTGGAATATCCCGTATGGGGCTGGCATTGGCTGGAGCCTGCGCACGCACACATGGCATGGGAGGCGCCGAAAGTGCTGGACATCTCCAACGCCATTGATCGCAAGGCACGGGCCATCGCCCGCTTCCGCACCCAGATCGGCACCGTCCCCCGCCTGCGCGCGGAGCCGATCCTGCCAGCCCACATCCTTGCCCGATTCTCCCGGAAAAACGAGGTATTCCTGGCATGAGTGCGCAACCTTATTTCGACCAGCTGCATGCCGCTGAAGATCCCTTCGGCTACCGCAGCCGGTGGTACGAAGAACGCAAACGCGCGTTGCTGCTCGCCAGCCTGCCGCGTGCCAGGTTCAGCCGCGGCTGGGAGCTGGGCTGCTCCAACGGGGTGCTGACCGAGGCGCTGGCGCCTCGCTGTGAACGCCTGCTCGCCACCGACATCAGCCCCCGTGCCACGTTCCAGGCGCGCCGCAACCTGGCCCACCTGCCGCACGTCCAGGTGCACTGCGCCAGCCATCCGCAACAATGGCCCGCTGGGCGCTTCGACCTGATCGTCTGCGGTGAAATGGGCTATTACCTTGCACCGGAGGCACTGCCCGCGCTGCGCAGCGGCATCCACGCGGCGCTGAAGGATGAGGGCCTGCTTGTTGCGTGCCACTGGCTGCCTGCCTTCCCCGGACGCTCCAGCGCCACGGCACTGGTTCACCAGCACCTTGGGCAGGGGCTGCAGGAAGCGTTCTGCTATCGCGATGCTGATTTCGTATTGCAGGGCTGGATGCGCCGGCAGCTGTCTCTGGCCCGGGAAGAGGCGCTGCGATGATCGGCGTGCTGGTGCCCGCGCATGACGAGGCCGCCACGATCGGCCGCTGCCTGCGCTCACTGCAGAAGGCGGCCCGGCACCCTGGCCTGAACGGATGCGAGGTGCGCATCGTAGTGGCACTGGATGCATGCAGTGATTCGACGGCGGCCATCTGCAGGGAGCTGCAGGTGGAAACCATCGACCTGCAGGCGCATTGTGTCGGCGCTGCCCGCGCTGCTGCAGCTGCGCGGCTGCTGCAGCAGGGAGCGCGGTGGCTGGCAAGCACCGATGCCGACGGCACCGTGCCGCCGCAGTGGCTTGCGGCGCAGCTGGATGCCCGCAGTGATGCGTTCTGTGGCGTAGTGGACGTGGCCGCCAGCGGCCGCCGCAGCCGCCATCTGCGCAGGCTGTTCCGGCGCAGCGAGCGCTGGGGCGATGGCCATGGGCGGGTGCACGGCGCCAACCTCGGCGTTTCCGCGCAGGCCTACCGTGCTGTCGGCGGTTTCGCCGCGCTGGGCTGTGGCGAAGACGTGGACCTGGTACGTCGGCTGTCGGCGGCGGGCGCCAGCGTGCGCTGGGCCGGGGCCCCGGTCGTGACCACCAGCGCCCGCCTGCTGGGACGGGCGCGCGGCGGTTTCGCCGACTATCTTGCCGGGCTGACGCTGGAACAGCAGAGCGCCCCTGCCGTCTGTCAGCTGACCGGCACCGGCTGATCGCTGCCTGCGCGCGGCTCAGTCGCCGGTCTGCGAGTGCGGGGCCTGCACCGGTTTCGACTGCGGCGAGTCCTTCTGCCGCAAGAAGATGGTCAGTACCACCAGTGACAGCACGGCCAGGAATTCACTCTGCCAGTTCTGCATCGACTCGAACCAGAAGGTGCTGCCCAGCACATGCTCAAGGAAGCCCGGTGCCGGCAGCCCCTGCAATTGCTGCTCAACGCACTGCGAGCGCCAACTGCCGATGGCGTGCAGGATGAAGCTGAGCAGGAACATCAGCCCGAACGCGATGGCCAATGAGTGGCCGTACAGCGCCTTCCACACTCCGCCACGTCGCACCGGCCAGGGCGTAGGGCCGTCTTCCACGCGCGCCTGTTCCTGTGCCGGGTCAATCGGACGCGACTCGGCAGAGCCCCGTTGACGCAGGGAGACGGTCAACAGCACGTACATGCCCATCTGCAGGAATTCGCTTTCCCAGTTCTCGAATGTGGCGCTCATGAAGTGACCGCTGTGCAGGTACTGCCACAGATCAAGCGGCGTCCTGCCATGCTGCAGCAGTTCCTCGTTGTGGACCTGCAGTCCCGCAGCCACCTGTCCCCCCAGGAACAGCAGCATGAGCGCCAGCAACACCAGTGACAGACCATTGCGTTTCCACATGCCCTTGCTCCGCTTGCCTACATGCCGCGGGAGAGCCTGCGCGGAAGACGTCGAAACGACCGTGAACGATCTGCCTGACGGATGTGAGGAGCCCGGCGCTTGACGTGGTGTTGCATTGATATGGACAGGACGCACACCGGACAGTCACCGCTTGCGAGCGCGGCGCGTGTGAGTCTGGACGCTCCGTAACGGCAGGAGACAGATGATGCAGGCGCTGACCTATCACGGCCGCAAGGACGTCCGCGTGGAAACCGTTCCCGACCCCGTGCTCGCCGCCGACGACGACCTCATTCTGCGGGTGACCGCCACGGCCATCTGTGGATCGGATCTGCATCTGTACCGAGGCAAGATCCCTGACCTGCACAGCGGGGACGTTCTCGGCCATGAGTTCATGGGCGTGGTGGAAGAGGTGGGCGCGGGTGTCACCCAGGTTCGCCCCGGCGACAGGGTGGTGATTCCGTTCGTGATCGCCTGCGGCGACTGCTTCCATTGCCGCCTGGCGGAGTACGCAGCCTGCGAGACCACCAACCCTGGAAAAGGCGCGGCCATGAACGCCAAGGGCATGCTGCCGCCGGCAGCGCTGTTCGGCTACAGCCACCTGTACGGCGGTGTGGCCGGTGGCCAGGCCGAGTTCGTGCGCGTGCCCAAGGCCAATGTCGGCCCGCTGCGCATCCCCGATGGCGTCGCCGACGAGCAGGTCCTGTTCCTGTCCGACATCCTGCCAACCGGCTACCAGGCGGCGCTCAATGCCGGGGTGAAGCCTGGCTCGACCGTTGCGATCTTCGGCGCGGGCCCGGTAGGCCTGATGAGCGCGGCGTGCTGCCGCCTGCTGGGCGCCCAGACGATCTTCATGGTCGATCATCTTGCCTATCGCCTGGACTTCGCCCAGCGCACCTACGGCGTGACACCGATCGATTTCAGCAAGGTGGATGATCCGGCCGACTACATCGTCGGTCAGACCAGCGGCCGCGGCGTGGACGCCTGCATCGAAGCGGTCGGCTTTGAAGCGGAAGGCAGCGCACTGGAAAGCGCGCTGACCGCTCTCAAACTGGAAGGCAGCAGCGGGGTCGCGATCCGTCAGTGCATCGCCGCCGCCCGCCGAGGTGGTGTGGTCAGCATTCCCGGCGTCTATGCGGGTTTCATCCACGGTTTCCTGCTAGGCGATGCTTTCGACAAGGGCCTGACCTTCAAGATGGGCCAGACCCACGTCCAGGGGCTGATGCCGGAGCTGCTGACCGCGATCGTCGAGGGCAGGCTGGACCCGGGCAACATCATCTCCCACCGAATGCGCCTGGCGGACGCGGCACAGGGCTATGCGATGTTCGATGCGAAGGATGATGAATGCAGGAAGATCGTGCTGACCCCATGATTGCGGCGGCGTGTTTGGTGCCTGCCGCGAGGGTGGCGCGCCAGCCAGGACGGCGTGCCAACGGGGCTCCCGCGCTGCGCCTGCACGCAACGGCCATCCATTCTTGACGACGCCTTGGCGCCGGACGTGGATACTTCCGCCGTCATTGGCCGAGGAGGACTGGAAATGGGTAGCACCGAGACCAGCAGGGCGCCGCGCATTCTGCGCGTGGAAGTGATGCCGCTGGACTGCGGGGAAACCGCGGTGGTGGTGGAACTGGCATCGCCCCCCGGCAGGGCCTGGGAGAAGGCGCTGAAGCGCGTGATTTCTGAAACCGAGGCGCTTGAATCGGCGCAGTCGCGCTGTGACGGTCGCTTCGTCTACATCATCGGTATCGAGCCTGGTGGCCGTGGCATGCTCCATCGGGTGAACCAGGTCCTGGCCGCCACCCACGAACGCGTTGCACCGCGCAACGGGCATTCCATGCCGATGCCACAGCAACCAGCAGGCGCCATGGTCAACGCCAGCCTCTGAGCAGCGATGGCCGATACACGGCAACCGGCCGGCTGCAGGCCCGCCACGCCCGGCGGCTCAGGCTTCACGCCGCAGCCAACGTGTGTTCACCATGTTGCTACGAGCCTGTCGCCACCGTAGCGCCATGGCACGTGAACTCCGTCATCCGCGACCGGGCCACCCGGTCGCCGTGGGCTGCGCAGGGTGGTCGCTGCCCACGGACATCGCCCACGCGTTTGCTGCGGGAGACAGTGCGCTGCAGCGCTATGCATCGCGCTTTCCGATCGTGGAGATCAATTCGTCGTTCTACAGACCACATCAGCCCGCCACGTATGCGCGCTGGGCGGCCAGCGTGCCGCACGGTTTCCGTTTCTCGGTGAAGATGCCGCAGGCCATTTCCCATGACGCGCGCCTGCGCGGCGCTGCGCCGTTGCTCGACACGTTCCTGCATGCGGTGGCGCATCTGGGGGATCGGCTGGGCGCCCTGTTGCTGCAGCTGCCGCCGAGCCTGGCCTACGATGGCCGCACGGCCTCGGCCTTCTTCCGGGCGCTGCGCCGGCGCAGCGCCGTGCGGGTCGCCTGCGAACCACGCCACCCGAGTTGGTTCGACGACAAGGCCGACGCGCTGCTGGATGACCACGGCATTGCCCGGGTCGCGGCCGATCCCGCCCGGGTTGCAGGGGCTGATCAGCCGGGCGGAGCCAGGCACTGGAGCTACTGGCGGTGGCACGGGCAGCCGCGCATGTACTACAGCGCCTACCAGCAACCGCAGCTCTGCAGTCTGGTGGCCGCCGCAGTAGAGGCCGCCCAGGCGGGGGAGGCGTGGATCATCCTTGACAACACGGCGCACGGCCACGCCGTGCCCAATGCACTGCAACTGCAGTCGATGCTGGAGCACGCCAATGCCTGAAGGTCCTTCCATCGTGCTGCTGCGCGAGGCCGCCGCCAGGTTCAAGGGAAAGACTGTCCGTGGCGTCAGTGGCAACAGCACGCTCGACCTGGCCTGCCTGGAGGGACGCCGGGTGCGGGCCGTGCGCAGCTGGGGCAAGCATTTCCTGCTGGAGTTCAGCCACGTCAGTCTGCGCATCCACCTGATGATGTTCGGCAGCTGGCGCATCGACGAACGCAAGGAGACGCCAGCGCGGGTATCGCTGCGCTTTGACAACGGCGAACTGAACTTCTACACCTGCTCGGTGAAGCTGATCGATCAGCCGTTGGACGAGGTCTACGACTGGCGCACCGACGTGATGAGCGACCTGTGGGACCCCCGGCTTGCCCGCCGTCGCCTGAAGTCGATGCCCGATGTCCTGGTCTGCGATGCCCTGCTGGACCAGACGCTGTTCTCCGGCGTGGGCAACATCATCAAGAACGAGGTGCTGTTCCGCATCCGGGTCCACCCGGCCAACCCTGTTGGTGATCTTCCGCCGCGCAAGCTTGCCGAACTGGTCAAGCAGGCCCGCGAATACAGTTTCGACTTCCTGCGCTGGAAGCGCGGCTTCGAGCTGAAGAAGCACTGGCAGGTGCACACCCGGCGGACATGTCCCTGTTGTGGTGGTCCGGTCAGCAAGGTCTACATGGGCACCACGCATCGGCGCACCTTCTTCTGCCCGGTATGCCAGGTCGATTATCGCGCTGGGACGCCGCGGCCGCCGGCGAAGAAGCGCACGCTGGCGAGAGGCCCGGTTCAGCGCGGTGGTGCCAGGCCCGTGCGCTGATATGAGGACGTGGATGACAGCGAAGCGATGATCTGGCGGTTGCTGAGTACTTCGACGGCGCCCGATCGCTGCAGGGTCTGCAGGGCCGGCTGGCGGCGGTCCGACAGGGCGGCGACCGCTTCCCGGGCGACCACCGTCGCGTACTCGCGCGAGTTGGCATCGATGGCAGTGGCCAGCACGCACGCGTCCAGTGCCATGCCGGCCAGCACCAATCGCCGGGTGCCGAGCTTGGCCAGCAGCACCGGCAGTGGCGTGGCGAGGAAGGCGGAGTGCTTCGGCTTGAGGATGAAGTAGTGTTCCTCGCTGGGGGCAAGGTACTCGACGATCCGCGCCGAGGCTCCGCCCTTCTGCCGGCAGGCCTCGACCAGCTGCGGGAAGTCGCGCTGCCAATTGCCGAAATTGTCATTGGCGTAGATCACCGGCGAGCGGTGCGCGTCGAATGCAGCACGCAGGCGGGCGGTGCGCTGGGCTGCGTGTACGGCGTACGGAGCCAGTTGCCGCCCCTGTGGAAAGTCGAACAGGCTGAAAAGATCGATGATGAGCAGGGCGGTGGGCTGTTCCATGGCGGGCTCCGAGGTGTCAGGCCTCCACTGCCTGTTCGTCTTCGGCACCACGGACCAGCGCGCCGGAGCCGCCTGACGGGCGCCGGCTGCCCGGCCCCCTCGGCGGGAGCGCAGGCCCGATCACTGGCCAGCTCCGTCGTCCCCCTCACCCTTGTCCTGCCGAGCGGGCGTCACGCGCTTGCCAAGCCGTTGCGCCTGCTCATCCGGCGTGGCGGCGGCGACGAAGGGAGAGATCGGATCGCTGGCCGGGAACGTCTCCGTCAACGCCTGATCATGATTGGCACTGTTGTGGGCCTTGGCCTGTCCAGCGCTGGCAGCAGGCACCGCAGCCGTGTCGTCATCCGGATGGGGCAGGTCTTTCTGATCGCGCTGCATGACATTTCCTCATTCATTGGACCGCATCGTGCGGGAGGCATTACAACGGTAAACGTGAACGCGTGAGTACCCGCATCAAGCCGGCGTGGACGCAACGTCAACAATCAAGGCGTGCTTCCATATGAGCTCGAAGCCGTTGCACGATTGCGGCGCCACGCCAGCAGCTGTCCGATCAGCGCGGTTGCCAGCAACAGCAGGTTGGTGACCACGAACACGGTGGCACCCAGCAGCGCGCTGTAGATCGTGAACAGCGTAGACGCGGTCATCTGCCCGATGAAAAGCCACTTCGAGACGGTTTCCGGGTGCTGCGAGTGCCATTGCTTGACCATCTGCCGGACCAGCGTGGCCATCAGTACGGCTGTGGCGGTCCAACCAAGAAGATCAGGGTGCATACGTCATCCTCGTGCAGAAGCGCGCCGCCCCCTGGCGGGCGACGCGCAGGCTGATCTGCGGTGCACCTGCGATCACGCGGCCTGGGCGGCCTTGGCGTTGCCGCCGCTCTTGGCCAGCAGGGTCAGCTTCTCGTCCGTGGCCTTTTCTTCTTCCAGCGTTTCCAGCAGCAACGGCACAGCGTCCTTGTATCCGAGCTGCTTGGCCAGCGCGGCGATGGTGCCGTAGGAAGCGATTTCGTAATGCTCGACTTTCTGCGCGCCGCCAATCAGTGCTGCATCGCGCACCGGGCCCTTTTCAATGCTCTCGATGACTTCCTTGCCTTCTTCCACCAGGCCTTCCATCGCCGCGCACTTCATCCGCTTCAGGCGGATGCCCAGCACCTCCACCACCTGGTCGATGCGCTCGATCTGGCCCTGGGTCTCCTCGAGGTGTGTCTCGAACGCGGCGGCAAGTGCGGGGTTCTCTGCGGCCCGGGCGAGGCGCGGCAGGGCCTTGGTCAGCTGCTTCTCGGCACTGTAGATGTCGGACAGTTCGTGGATGAAAAGGTCTTCAGCGGTCTTGATGGCCATGGTGCGCTCCAGCGGGGAAGGAGCGACGAGGCTATCCCGGCCGGTGTTGGGGTGCGGGGTAGATGCAGTGAACGGCGGATGCGCATCGAGCGCGCAGATGCATGCATTCCCCTCACGCCGGGCACTGTGCGCGTCGGAACCAAGCTCAGCGTTGGTCGGCCGCTGCTGCAGAGTGGCCGGTTGCCGCCAGATGTTCGCCGTCCACCAGGCGCGCATTGCTGACGGCCTGGTGCGACCCGCACCTTCCGCAGGTCAGCAGCGTGCCCCCCGTCATCCGCTTGAGCTCCGCGTCGGCGCGGGACACGTGGTGGCACTGGTTGCAGCGGAAGGCGATAGCGGTGACCTGATCGATGCAGCCTCGCGCATCGGTCGCGTAGTCCACTGAAAAGACGTAGAAGAGTCCGGTGTCAGGCATGAAGTCGATCTCGTGGGCGGATCTGATTCATGGCATGGGGCAGCAGTGCATGGCGTGAACCCTCTTCGGGTTCATTTTCACATTTCACTGAATTGTTCTGTTTCAGGCTGCGCCTGCTGCGCTGCCTCAACCGGCCTTCTGCTACGGTTGGGAGCCCATTGCAGGGAGGTCGAAGGTGCCCATCAGAGCCGTTGTGTATACCAGCGAGGCGGCAGCGGATATTGCTGCCAGCCGGCTGGGCCAGACCGGGGGCAGGCTGTGCGGAATCGTGGATGACGCAGCACGTTTCAACCGTGATGCCGGCGTCACCGGCGTACTGCTGTTCGATGGCGCCCGCTTTGTGCAATACATGGAAGGCCCGGACGATGGCCTGCAGGTGGCATATTCCCGGGTGCTGGGTGCCAGCAGCCACGGCGGCCTGATCGAACTGCAGCGCGGCAGGGTGGGGCAGAGACGCCTGCCTTTCTGGCCCATGCGTTGGCTGCCGGTGGAACCGACGGAGCTGAGGCGGGTGGCCGGCGCGGACTGGACCGGTTTCGTCCAGCGCGAGGGCACCGGTGCGCCTACCACTACTGCCACGGGCATGGAGCTGCTGCGCGCCCTGGTTGAGCCCTATGCCGCCTCACCCAGTACGGAGTCGCCATGACACAAGCAACTTTCCACAGCGGACACCACCGCCGGCTGGACGTTCTTGCCGGAGCGTGGGAGACCACCCTCATCGCGCTGCAACCCGACGGCAGCACGGGAGGGGTGTCGTTCGCATCGGACGTTTACACGTGGATGCCCAATGGTCACTTCCTGGTGCATGAGGTCGACGCGATGATGGACGGGCAGCGTGTGCGCTCCACGGAAATCATCGGCGTCGATGTTGAATCCGGTGGTTTCTTCAGCCGCAGCTACGACGCTGATGGTGGCACCAGCGATTTCACTTCACGACTTGATGGCGGCAGGTACACCATCCAGGGCCAGTCCCAGCGGTTCGACGGCGTGATCAGCAGCGACCGCCAGTTGCTGACCGGGGAATGGGAGCATCGGGTCGGCGATGACTGGATACCGTTCGTCCGCATCGTGCTTGAACGGGCCGAGTAGATTCGCTTGTTCGGCGGGCGCCCCCGCATCGGGGGCTTCGCTGTTGGCCGTGCCTAGCGCTTGGCCGGCGGCGGCGCGGCTTCTTTCCCGCGTTCGGCCTCTGGCCCCGAGGCCTGGTCTTCGGAGGCGGCGGTGCCGCTGCCGCCGCCGGGCACGTTGCGCGCCGGCGCGCTGGCTGCTGGCGGGGTTTGCCGAACCGCATCGGCATGTTGTGCCTTATCGGTCGGTTCGCCTTGGTTGCAGGCCGACAATGCCATCGTCGCCACGGCACACAGCAGCAGTACCCGCATGGCCACTCTCCAGAGTAGGAAACCCCTTGTTTCTAGCGTTGAGCGCGTTGTGCGGGCGTGACGGGGGCGGCAGCGCACCGGCTGAAATCTGCCTCTGCTGGTGCCGGGAAGAAGGGTGCTTTGCCGCGCTGCGGCTCTTCCTGCTCACTCCGCGACGACGTTCAGGTGCGTTAAAGTTGCCCGCGTAGGTGCCCCCCGCGTCGCGGTCAGGGGCAGCCGAAGAAGTGACGCATCAGGAGTCCACATCATGAGTGTTCCCGAGGGATTGGAAGGGAGTGGGCAAGGCCTGACGCGCAGAACCTTCCTGCTGGCCGTTGGCTCCGCTTCGCTGCTGGTTGCCTGCAACGGCAAGGCGCCAGCAACCCATGCCGGTGCCACGCCAGCGAAACGGACGGACGGGCGCTTTCTGCAGCTCTCCCAGGCACTGACCGGGAAGTCCGACCTTGATCCGGCAACCGCCGGGCGCATCGAAGCCGCCTTCGCCAAGCTGCATCCCGACATGCACGCCCAGTTCCCCGCACTCGCGGCCAAGGCGCAACAGGTGCACGGCGCTGAAGCACTGCTGGCGGCTGTTGGCGATGCACGGCCGACAGCGCTGGCCATCATCACTGCCTGGTACACCGGCAGCGTAGGCAAGGGGCCGCAGGCCATCACCGTTTCCTATCGCGATGCGCTGATGCAGCGCCCGGTGGACGATGGCCTGTTCCCGCCCACCTACGCACAAGGCGGTCCCGCATGGTGGACGGCCGAACCGCCGGCGGCGGTACGCGCGCACGGCTGAGCCTGCGCTTCCAGCTCTTTTCCCGTAATTGTTATGGATTCCCCTCATGAAAGCTCCGGTTTTCCGTGATGGCGACGCCGATGCCGATGTTGTGATCGTCGGTTCGGGCGTCGTCGGCGCATTGATCGCCCACCAGTTGGTTCGTGCCGGAAAATCGGTTCTTGTGCTGGAGGCGGGCCCCCGCCTGCATCGTTCCGACGTGGTCGAGAACTGGCGCAACGTCAGCTTCGAACGGCGCATCGGCAGTGATTTCCAGGGGCCGTATCCGCAGTCACCGCTTGCCACCGCGCCGCTGTACTTCCCGGCCAATGACTACGTGGGCCTGACCGGCCCCGATGCCAGCAGCTTCCATCAGGGCTTCATCAAGGCCGTGGGTGGCACCACCTGGCACTGGGCCGCCTCCTGCTGGCGCCACCTGCCGGTGGACTTCAGGATGCAGAGCACCTACGGGGTGGGGCGCGACTGGCCGATCAGCTACGACGACATCGAGCCTTATTACTGCCGCGCCGAGGAGGCGATGGGCGTCTCCGGGCCGAATGATCCGGACAAGCAGAGCCCCTCCGAGCGATCCAGGCCCTACCTCGCCGACATGATTCCCTGGGGCAACGGTGACAAGGTGTTCGCCGAGGTGGTCAATCCGCACGGCTACAACCTGGTGCCCATTCCGCAGGGTCGCATGGTCACGCCCTGGAACGACCGGCCCGCCTGCTGCGGCAACAACAACTGCCAGCCGATCTGCCCGATCGGCGCGATGTACAACGGCATCCATACCATCGAAGCGGCCGAGAAACTGGGCGCGCAGGTGCTGGCCGAAGCAGTGGCCTACAAGATCGATACCGACGGGCAGAACCGGGTCACGGCCATCCACTGGTATGACAACAACAAGGTCAGCCACAAGGCCACCGGCCGTAGTTTCGTGATTGCGTGCAATGCACTGGAGACGCCGCGTCTGCTGCTGCTCGCCGCCAATGAGCAGAACCCGAACGGCATCGCCAACAGTTCCGACCAGGTCGGGCGCAACATGCTCGACCATTCCGGTTTCCACTGCTCGTTCATTGCCGACAGGCCGATCTGGCTGGGCCGTGGACCGGCGCAGTCCAGCTGCATGGTTGGCCCGCGCGACGGCGCCTTCCGCTCGCAGTACTCGGCCACCAAGATCATCCTCAACAACATCAGCCGGGTGGCGATCGCCACCGACCAGGCGCTGAAGAAAGGCCTGGTCGGCGACGCGCTGGATGCGGAGATCCGCCGCCGTGCGGTCTTCGGCGTGGATCTGTCGATCAGCCTGGAACCCTTGCCGGATCCCAGCAATCGCCTGACGCTGTCCAAGACGCGAGTGGATGGCCACGGCCTGGCCTGCCCGGATATCCACTACTCGCTGGGCGACTACGCCCGCAAGGGCTATGACGAGTCCTGCAAGCAGTTGCGTCACATCGGCTCGCTGTTCAACGCCGAGGAATTCGTCATCACCACGGCGCTCAACGCCAACAACCACATCATGGGCTCGACCATCATGGGCGCGGATCCGCGCGATTCGGTGGTCGATGGCGATTGCCGCGCACACGATCATCCCAACCTGTGGCTCCCGGGCGGCGGCCCGATGGTGTCGGCCAGCGTGGTCAACAGCACCTTGACCATGGCCGCGCTTGCGCTGAAGGCAGCAGATGCCATCGAGCGTGCAGCATGAAGACCTTCGCCTCGGCTCTGCTGATGCTGCTGGCTGCAGCCAGCCAATCCGCGCACGCAGATGATGTCGCCGAACGTGGGCGCTACCTGTCTGTCGCTGCGGACTGCGTGGCATGCCACACCAGCCCCAAGCAGGGCAAACCCTATGCAGGCGGCTACGCGATTGCGTCGCCGCTGGGTGAGATATGGGCAAGCAACATCACGCCCTCCAGAAGCCATGGCATCGGCCTCTACAGCGAAGATGATTTCGCCAAGGCGGTACGCGAAGGCGTGCGCAAGGACGGCGCCCATCTGTATCCGGCGATGCCCTATACCTCCTACGCCAAGCTGACCGACGAGGACATCCACGCGCTGTATACCTACTTCATGAAGGAGGTGGCGCCGGTCGATGAGGAAGCTCACGCGACCGAGCTTCCGTTCCCCTTCAGCATCCGCCAGTCCATGGCGGTGTGGAACCTGCTGTTCCTGGACAAGGAAACGTTCACCCCCGATGCGGGCAGGAGCGCGCAGTGGAATCGCGGCGCCTATCTGGTGGAGGGTCTGGCGCACTGCTCCAGCTGCCACAGTCCGCGCGGGCTGATGATGCAGGAGGTGAACGGCAAGGCCTTCGCCGGCGGATCGCTGGGTGACTGGTACGCCCCCAACATCACCTCCCACCCCACCAGCGGTATCGGGGGTTGGAGCGATGCCGAGCTGGCCCAGTATCTGAAGACCGGCCGCGTCGCCGGCAAGGCGCAGGCCGGCGGCGGCATGGCCGAAGCGGTGAGCAACAGCCTGTCCAAGCTGCAGGACGAGGACATCGCCGCCATCGTCGCCTACCTGCGCACGGTGCCGGCCGTGGCCGACCCTGATGCCACGCGGGCCGCCTTCGCGTGGGGAGACGCCGCCACGGCGCCGGGTGAGCAGCCGGTACGCGGAACGAGTGCTGCATTGGCCTCGGGTGGTGTGCTGTATTCGGGCCTGTGTGCAAGCTGCCATGGATCGCGGGGCGAGGGCAGCAGGGACGGGTACTATCCCTCTCTGGTGCACAACACCACCGTCGGCATGACCCGCCCTCAGAACCTGATCGCCACCATCATCGGCGGCATTGACCGCGACGTGCACGGCGAACACGCGTTGATGCCGCACTTCTCGAAAGGCTCGTTCGTACAGGACCTGAGTGACGCCGATATCGCAGCGGTTGCGACCTACGTGCGCACGCAGTTCGGGCCGGGCGACCAGGTCACCGAGGCGCAGGTTGCGCTGACCCGTGCCGGAGGCGAGAAGCCACTTCTGGCGAAGATTGCACGCCTGTGGCTGCCGATGCTCATCCTTGCCGTGCTGGCTTTGGTAGGCATCGTGCTGCTGGTGCGACGCGCCTGGAAGACTCGAAAGGCGCGGAGGGCGGTCGCATGAATTTCGTATCCTTGACCGGCATCGGGCTGCTCGCCTTCATCGTCAACGGGTCGGTGTCGGCCGGCGAAGCAAGTGGCACCGCCAAGCCCAAGCCGGTAGACAGCGTCGTGCAGACGCCGCTAAGTGCGGACTGGGCTGCGCGCCTCTGGCTGCAGGACCGCGGGGTAACCCCCAGTGCGCGCATCGTGATCGGCAGCGGCGTCAACAGCGATGGGTACAAGGGCAGTGGCTGGTCCACCGCCGAGCACATCGATCTGGGCGCGATGATCGACACCGGCAAGGCATTCGGCTTCGACGGCACGCTGCGCGTGGTGTTTTCCGATCGCTTCGGCAACGCCATCAACGAGCGGTCCACCGGTTCCTATATCCAGAACCAGGCCTTCTATGGCCAGGGCCAGAACCTGCGTTTCAACGAGCTCTCCTACGAGCGTTTGCTGCTGGGCAAGCGGTTGAGCCTGAAGGGTGGCTTCTACTCGATGGGCAACGACTTCGGTGGCTCGCCTTACACCTGCAACTTCAACAACAACGGCCAGTGCGGTCATCCGCTCGGCCCGATCTACAGTTCTGGCTGGCTGGACAATCCGACAGGCCAATGGGGTCTGCGGGTAAAGTGGAATGATCCTTCAGGCTGGTACGCACAGACCGGCATCTACGACGTCAACCCGACGCGCAAGCAGGCCAACAGTGGCTTCCGTGTTTCGACGAAGGGAAAGACCGGCCTGTTCCTGCCGGTCGAGCTGGGCTACAGCCATGGCAAGTCCGGAGAGGACTATGGCGGTACCTACAAGGTCGGCTACTACCTGGATACCTCCAACGCCGATGACATCGGTGACCCGACGGCACCTCGCGCTTCGCATCGCAGCGGTTCGTACGTGCAGGCCGCACAGCGGGTGTGGAAGCCCGAGGGTGACACGGTGCGCGGCATTTCGGTATTCGGCGTGGCTACCCGTGCCGACGCAAAAACAGGGCTCATGCGCTACTCGTGGGAAGCGGGCGTGAGCTGGCGTGGCGTGATCGCGTCGCGCGAAGATGATGTGCTCAGCCTGGCCTGGAACCGGCTGGACATCTCCGACCGGCTCGCCCGCCATCAGCAGCTGACCGGAAAGGATGTGCAGAGCAACGAGCAGTTCGTCGAGCTGAACTACGGCGTGCAGGTCGCCCCGTGGCTGGTGCTGCGGCCGGCGGTGCAGTACGTGGCACGGCCCGGCGCCTATGCCAGCCGACCCGACAGCTGGGTGTTCACCCTGCAGGCGCAGGCAACGCTGTAGGCGCTGCGTCAAATAATTGACCATTTTCCCCGGCGATATTCCGGGGTCCAATGGATTATCTGCACTTTCTACTTTTGCGACGCCGCGCACGATATTCATTGATTATAGGATCATACTTCGCCGCAACTGCAGGAGCGGATGCAAGGTTCGCCCTCCGGCCTGGATTCAACGAACGGGCCGCATGCAGAAGCGGGAATACACGATTGGCGTAACAAGAATGTCAGGCTTGTACATACGTCCAAATGCGAAGGGGGCAGGGGATGCGCACGCGAACCTTTGGAATGCTGGCCGTCGGCATGGTCGCCTTGTTGGGATTTGAAGGGGCGGCCCTGGCGGACTTGCCGAAGAACATGATTTTCTTCATGTCCGGAACTGCTTGCCCGGCAGGCAGCAGCCGGCTCACCAATGCGAATGGCAGGATGCTGCTTGTGGCCAACGATACAGGTGCGATCGGGTCGACCTCGGGAAAGGCGCTGGCAGACCGCGAAGATCGCAGGCACAAGCACAAGGCGAAGGTTTCAGCCAATTTGAACGAGCATTCGATATCGGCCGCCAGCAGTTGCTGCAACAGCCAATCGACCCGCAAGGGAGAGCACTCTGCGGAGCTGGAGACCGACGAGTCGACATCCGCGCTGCCGTTCGTTCAATTGCTTGCCTGCAAGGTCGATTGACTTCTCCTTCAAGCTGCACTTTTCCAACACCAAGCGCCGTGCTGCGACCTCGGGTCCAGTACATGCCTGACCACGACCGCTTTCGCCTCACGCTCACTCAAAAGGTGCGACATGGCTACCACGCGTCGTCTTTCCCGGCCAACCCAGGCCCCGCTGCTCGCAGCTTTTCTCCTGTACGCATCCGCGCCGCAGATCGTTGCAGCAGCTGATGCCATGCCATTCTTCACGCAGGCCTATTTTGCCGGCACATGCCCAGAGGGCTGGACATCGGTCGATGGTGCCAAGGGACGCTTTGTGGTGCCCGCGCCCCTGGGCGCCGGTGTCGGCGGCTTTGCCGGAGATGCGCTCGATGGAAAAAAGCCTCCGGCGCACAGGCATCAACGCATCAACGGCAAGATCAATCTCCCATCGAAGAACTTCGTGCTGATCGGCGGTTGCTGCAATGGCAGCCTGGGTGATTCCGGGGATTATGCGGTGAGCGGTGCCTCCGAGGAGGCGAGCGGCGACCTGCCTTACGCCCAGTACGGCCTCTGCATCAAGACCTCCAATGGCGATGGTTCTGCCATCCCGTCAGGTCTGATGACCTTCATGGCACAGACGATGTGTCCGACATCGTGGGAGGTGGAAAATTCAGTTGCGGGGCGCTATATCGTAGCGCTCCCCGATAATGGCACGCCCTACTACCAGTTCGGCGGGAAGCCGCTGGATCCAAGCGAAGTGCGCAGCCACGTGCATGGCGTGCGGGGAAAGATTCCGTTCAGCGGCCATGACATCGCGGGCGCCAGCGGCTGCTGCGCCAGCGGCTATGCGTCCAAGGGCGATTTCAACATCGTCGACACCAAGACGGCGCCGGTTGCCGGGCAGCCGTCCGACAGTGCGGTGCAGGCGCCGTACTACACCGCGCTGATGTGCCGGAAGCACTGAGTCCGGCTTTGGAAGGGCAGGGAGAGCATCATGAGCTGGGGTCACTTTGGCGGCGAACGGGATCGGGAACGTGCCGATGCCTCCGATCGTAATGCGCCAGGCGCGGCCGCCGTACGGGTGCGCAATCGCGCTTTTCCATCGTTGATGCGTGCAGTTGTGGCAATGTGCTTGACTGCGGCAGCGCTTGCCAACGTTGCGGCGGCACAGCAGGCAATGCAGGTGCACCGGGAAAGCGCTGCTGAGGTGCGCCCCGGTGAAGTGGATCCCATCACCAACCCGAAGCGGCTGACGATGTTCCCGGTCAGCACCATCGGAATGCTGGCGAGTCAGAACTCATCGCTCTACAGCGATCTGTTCGACTACGCCGCAGCCAACGCAGAGCTCACCCAGTGGAGCGTGTCGGCGCAGAAGCTGCAGCCGGGAGATTCCTGCCAGCAGTCACAGCGGCGACGCCTTGCCCATGGCCGCGTATCCACGCCCGATTTCGAGCAGGCGGTGTGCATGACCAACTTCGGCATCACTATTTATACAAGCCCTCTGAAGATCAACGATGGTCAGCGCGCAACGCTGTCCTTTGCCAATCCCTCCACCAGCATGGCGGGTCGCAATTTCGATCTGGCGGTCGGGGAGATCCTGCGGCGCCCCAACCAGGATGAACAGCCCCAACAGATGATCGTTGCCGCCTATGCCAACCTGCAGCAGCGACTGCAGGTCGACGTGATCCTCTGGACGCCAGGAGAGGGATCGCAAGGCGGACTGGAAGTGGCTGCCTCCTATGTCGGCCCGGCCGATGAGGCGCCCACCGGCGACGTCGCCGTGACGCTGGGGGACTACATGAACGACGGCACCCTGCAGATCGTCACTGCCGCCGATGCGTCTGCTGGCGCCGGCGCCGGACGCATCCGCCTGGCGGCGTACCGCTATGCGAGCGACGGCAGCAAGCACACCCTGCAGCGAGTCGGCACCTCCTATGCGTACGATGTCCCCAGCGGCCGCCCGAGTTCGATCGGGCTCGCCTCGGCGGACTTCATTGGCCGAGGCCATGAGCAGTTCATCGTGAGCTATCTCGCTCAACGGGACGCCGGCGCCGACCAGATGCTGTCACTGGTCTATTTCGATCCGGCTAAGCTGGAGCAGATAGGGCCGCCGAGGGCAAAGTCCCTGGTTGGACCTGTCGCCAGCAACTCCTACGCCGATCTCGCCACTGGCCTGTTCCAGTTCGATCCCAGGACAGCCACTCCGGCAAGCGATCCGTTCTTCATGCGGCAGCTGGCGATCGCCTACGTGTCACCCGACGGCAGAGTAATGGGGCGCGTACTACAGGTCCGTGATGGCACGCCGCCATCCTTCCATGCCGGTCCGGAAGCTCAGTTCTCGTCGGACCTATCGCCGGTCGCAACCACCGGGTTGGGCCCGATGGTCGCGGCAGGCAATTTCGTCGGCCTCAAGAACGACGGCATCGATCCGCGGCACCAGCTGGCGGTGGCACTGCCCCAACGGGGTGACCAACCCGGGCGCATTCTGCCGGAGATCGTTGTCGCCCGTGTCAACAACGAGTCGTTTGCACTTGATCCGGTGTATCGCCACCGCATGCCCAACTACGAGAGCACCGGCCTGGTCTTCGGCGTGCCGATCATCGCCTATGATCGTGGTGGCGATTCCCTGTATCTGGGAAATCCAGCGCACATCACCATCCAGGACATGATCGATCCGCAGTACGTGGTCGGCATGCCGCCGCGCCACGTTGATGCGCTGCCTGACCCCGGTGGTGATTCTCCCTACAGGATCGTCAACCTGCTTGGCGGCTTCGGTCCATCGGCGTTCAGTGTCACCTTGCGTGACAGCGCAGACAGCACGCTCACCGAGACATCCACCAACTCCAGCTCGTCCCGGTTCGGTGGCGGCCTTACGCAGACCGTGGGCAGCACCGTCGGTGGCGGCTTCATGAACATTGCCAACTTCGAGACGTCGCTCTCGGTAAGAACGGCGGCATCGTTCGAGACCAACAGCATGGAGCGCACGCTCAACAACGCCTACCAGTCGATCACCACCCAGAAGGCCGCCACCACCACCCAGGACGACCACTTGGTATTCAACATGCGCCTGATCGATATCTGGCGCTATCCCGTTTACGGCGTGAGCCAGGAGCGCTCGGGCCGGTTCCCCTTCTACGACATCGTCATACCCGGGCAATTGATGGAGTACAGCGGCGGCGGCCTGAACTACGACTGGTACAACCCGTCGCACCAGAACTACAACGCCACCAGCTATCCGGAGATCCCGACGCAGGGTTTGTTCGCCACCGACATCGGCATGTTCAGCTTTCGCGATGAGGCGGGGAAGACCGTCGAGGTGGCGGGAAAACCGCTCAACAGCCCCATCGCGCGTGCCTTCGATGGCAATGCCCAGACGTTCAGCCTCGACTACACCAGGGAATCCGGCTCCAGCAGCGAGAAGTCCTTCTCCTATTCGCTCAGCAGGAGCATCGACATCACCACCGGATTCCGGGCGTCAGCAGACGTGCGCATGTTCAGCGGCAGCGCGAACTACGAAGGCACCGTCAGCCTGTCTGACGCATCGAACTGGGAAAGCAGCGTGGTCGCGCAGCGTACGATGCGCAACTCGCGGGGAATCACCCTCGATCAGCCGGATGTGCCCGGAATTGCCTCACGGGCCTATCACTACCAGACACTGATCTATGTCACCGGCAATGGCGGCATCAAGGTCGCGCATGGTACCGACTTCCTCCGCTCGTCCGGTGGATCGCAGTGGTGGAAATCCACCTATGGTGGACGACCGGATCCTGCCCTCAACCTGCCGTGGCGCATGGCCTACGACCCGACGCAAGGCGCGTGGACACTGGCGCCGCAGGACGAGTACTTCCGGTTGCGTGGACTGACGCTCACCGAGGCCTTGCCGGACGATGTGACCGGCGAGTACGCACCGCTGCTGGGTGGCGTGGATGCAGGAACCAAGGTCAGGGTCGTGGTGCCGGTGCACAACTACTCTCTCGATACAGCTGCGCAGAAGGTCGTCGTCGCCTTCGCCTATCGCGCAAGGGCGCCGGACGCCGACAGGCTGGGCGGGCGCGAACCGGTCTCTGCACACGAAGAGGACTATGTCGAGTTCGCTCGTTCAAAGCCAATCACCATTGCGCCGCGCGGTGTCGCCAACGTCGACGCGCTGTGGAATACCGCCAACCTGGGCGGTAGTGACGCCGGCACTGCCTATGAGTTCAAGATCACCGTGGACCCGGACGATGCGATTCCGGACAAGTTGCACGGATCGGATCCCGCCGCCGGTGCGCAGACCATCGGCCATTGGCCATGGAATGGCGGCTTCTGGGTATTCAATGCCCAGAAGCCCGGCGCGAAAACGCGGCGCCATGACCTCCGTCAATCGCCACAGACGCCTCGATTGACGCTGAGCGTGCCGGCGCCCGCGCGACCGGCAGGTGAGGGCAGGACGGCTGAAGGCAAGCGCACTGACGTTGCCACCGTGATCATCGATATGCCGGCAGCGGACCGCTCCCTGCGTCGACTGATCATCGGTGGCATCGACTCCGACGGCAGACGCGTCGCGCGGGCGTCGCGCTCCCTCTATGGACTAGGGCCCGGCCAGCATCGGTTTGACATCAGGCTTGGGGCCGCAGATGGCCCGGTCGCCCTGGCATCGCTGCACGCCTGGATGTCCTCGGGTGCGCTGCGCGGAGAATCACGCGCCGGCATCAGCACGCAGGACGTGGATGCGGTGCATCCCGGTGCAAAGGAATCGAACCCAACAGAAGGGGAGTGATGCGTGACGAGGCGAGGCAGTCGCCTTCGGTGATCCACCCGTACCGGTTGGCGCGAGGCTATGCCGCCGGAATATCGACTTCAATGCATGGAGGGGTATCCCGATGAGAACGACCATTGTTGTAGCGATGCTGCTTGTGGCTGGCTCGATTTCCACAGCGAATGCCGCACAGTGCTATCAGGGGAGGGCCACGGTGCGACAGAACGCGCCAGCGAACATGTGCACGCAGCCGGAAAAGGGCTATGCCAACACCGGCAAAGGTCCATTGACCCATGACGGTTGCACGGCAGCCAAGAACCAGGCCGCCACCAAGCTGAGAGCGCGCCTGCAGCAGAGTTGTCGCGCCTATGTGCAGACCAATGAATCGTGCACCGTCATCACCGCTCCGACCTGTACCTGACAAGGGTGGTGAGGTGGTTTGCGGATTCATGCCTGCTGGCGGCGGGTTGGCTCGGGCCTGATGCCGGGGCCGATCCGACTGCTGGCGCTCGAACAGACAACAGGGACTACTGCGATGACAGACTGCAGAACCTTCAACGGGGTCACCGAGGCCATCTTCAGCTGCGTCAAGAAGAAGAGCTTCGAGGAGCACGGCACGGTCTACGAACCGGCGAATGCGAACCAGGGCAAGGCAACGACGAAAGTGCCGGTGGTCGGGACGGTGGTCGTCAGCTTCAGCTTCGATCCAACTGCGGGAACGATTGTCTACTGCATCATCTCAAAGCCTTGGATCGTGTCCGCTTCCCAGGTCTTCGATGGCATCGGCGACACCATCAATTCCTGCCGGAAGTCGTAGGGCCTGCGCAGGCACGCCGATGGCATGCCTTGCGCCTCCTTGCCCCAGCCATGCTGCAACGCAAGGTGTAAGCCACCATTCGCACTGGTACGGTCCTGCCCGTTGCACCACCAACGACGGGGAGAGACGACGATGCGCAAGGTATTGCTGCTGTTGATCCTTCTGACCGGACTGGCGCCCACCGCCTGGCCTGCCACGGTCAAGACCACCCACCGCACCCTTCCCAGCTGGGACGGCACGCCCCTCGGGGTCTTTGTCATCGAACCCCAGGACGCAGGTGGCGGCAAGTACCCGCTGCTGGTGATGCCCAGCAGCTGGGCCGTACCGAGCGTTGAGTACGTGGGGGTGGCACAGTCGCTGGCCAAGCGCGGCTACGTGGTCATCAGTTACAGCTCGCGCGGCTTCTGGGAGTCCGGCGGGGCCATCGATATTGCCGGGCCGGCCACGGTCGAGGATGTCAGCGCATTGATCGACTGGGCGCTGGACAACACCCAGGCCGACCCGGCGCGGATCGGCGTCTCGGGCATCTCCTATGGCGCCGGCACCAGCCTGCTGGCGGCGGCACGCGATCCCCGCATCAAGGCGGTGGCCGCGCTCAGCGGATGGGCCGACCTGCAGGCGTCGCTGTACGCCAACGACACCCCCAGCGCACAGGGAATCGCGCTGCTGGTGGCCGCTGGCCTGGTCACCGGCCGACCCGGGGCAGAGCTGGCCACGATCAATCGCAACGTGGTGGTTGGCAACTACCAGGGTGCAGTGGAATCGCTGCTGCCGGTGGCCGCGATCCGCAGCCCCGCTGCGAGCATCAGCGAGATCAACGCCAACCAGCCGGCCGTGTTCCTGGCCAACGCCTTCAACGACAGCCTGTTTCCGCCGGGTCAGCTGGTGGATTTCTTCAACCAGCTGAAAGGCCCCAAGCAGCTGCAACTGCGCCACGGCGACCATGCCCTCAACGAGGCCTTGGGCGCACTGGGCATTCCCAACGAGGTCTATGACTCGGTGGGCGACTGGTTCGACCATTACCTCAAGGGCGTTGCCAATGGCATCGACCGCGAACCGGCGGTGCAGTTGAAGTCACAGAAGGGCAGCTGGAGCAGCTACCCGAACTGGCAGGCGACCAACAGTGGCGCGGTCAGCTATGCGTTGACCGCACCCGGCGGCCTGCTTTTGCCCACCGGGGGGCTGGTTGAAAACGGGCGCAGCAATGGCTGGAACTACCGCATCGGCAGCGGCCTGGGGACCGCCGCCAATTCCGGCGTGGCGATGGTGTCCGGCTCGCTGCAGATGATCAACCTTCCGCCGGGTGCGTACGTGCCTTTCATCGGGCGCGACGCCGCAGGTGTCTGGCAGGGGCCGGTGTACTGGAACGCACGCCGCCTGGACGGCGCGCCGGAAGTGCGCGTGACCGTCACCCCCAGCCGCGCCAACACCACGCTGTATGCCTATCTGTACGCGGAAGATGTGCTGGGCAATGGCCAGCTGATCAGCCACAAGCCGTACACCCTGCGTGGCGTTGCGCCCGGCCAGGCGACCACCCTCGATCTGCGCCTGGAAGCGAGCAGCTGGAACATTCCGGCGGGCAGCCGGCTGACGCTGGTGGTCGATACGGTGGACCTGCGCTATGCAGGCATCAGCCAGTTGGGCGGGGCGGTGACCTTCAGTTCGCCCGCGTCCGCGCCATCGGTGCTGAAGGTGCCGTTGCATTGAGTTGCAAGCGGGCGCCCGTCGATGCGGGCGCCTGCTTGCGTTGGTTACGCTGTTCGCATTCATGACGCATGGAGTATTCGATGGGGCCGGAAACGCTGATCGGCACAGCGGCAGCTGCCATCGCGCTGGTGGTAGTGCTGGCCCTGTTCAACAAGAAGCGACAGCCACCTTCGCGGATCTTCAAGTGCGGTCGCGGCGGCAGCGCCGCTCACCATAATGATCGCACCAGCAACGCCTGGCGCAATGGCAAGACCCGGTTCTTCTGCCAGGCCTGCCATCGCCAGTGGCTGCAGTCACAGCCGCCGTCCGAGCGAAGAAGCGGCGACGCTCGGAGCGATTTCACATCCAGCACCAGCAACGGCGGCTGCCTTGGCGTGCTCGCGTTGCTGGCCGTGTTGCCACTGGGCGGGTGGCTGGCCTGGGCCTGTATCTGAAACTACGTTTCGTGCCGTCCTGCAGCGTGCGGGGCCTCCTGCCATCCACGTAGTACGGGCTGGCAGGCCCAGAGGCGGGTGAGGGCGCGATCAGTGCTGCCTGGATACAGGCGTCGGGCAGAGGAGGATATGGGTCCAGATGGTACGGGCCAGTGTTGGCAGATGGAGATGGACTTGCAGCCTCGAGCACCTGAACATGGCGCTGCAAACATACCCCCGCAACCTGGCACCTCGATGAAGACTCTGGCTTTGATCGCACTTTCTCTTTCCATCTGCATCAGCCTTGCCGGATGCATCGCCCCGTTCCGCGTCAAGGCGCGTGAATATGCGGTCGCCGGCACGACCGCGCCCAAAACGCCGGCCCCGTCGATTCCTGCAGCGCCACCGCGGTGACGGCGCGGAGCAGCAATTGGCGAGGGCTTCGGTGCTGTTGAAAGCAGCGGGCCCGGTGCTGCCTCCTCAGGGCTGCACGTGCTGTGTCTGCACCATCTGCACCACCACCTTGCCCTTGGCGCGGCCGCCGTCCATGTAGGCCAATGCTCTGCCGGTTTCCTCGAAGGGAAAGACCGTGTCCACCACCGGGCGCAGTGCGCCTGACTCGACCAGTGCCGTGACCTGTTCCAGCTGTTGCCCATCAGCACGCATGAACACGAAGCTGTACCGGATGTTCCTGCGCGCGGCCTTGCGGCGGATGCGAAGGCTCAACAGGCGCAGCACCTGCCGAAGCGGCCAGGCCAATCCTCTTGCCGCACCGAATGCCGGCGTGGGTGGCCCGGAAATGGAAATAAGGTGACCGCCGGGCTTGAGGATGCCGAGGGATCGATCGAGTTCGTCGCTGCCGAGGCTGTTGAGGACCACGTCGTAGTCACGCAGTACGGCAGCAAAGTCCTGCTGCCGGTAATCGATGACGACGTCCGCACCCAGTGCCTTCACCCAGGCAACGTTGGCCGTGCTGGTGGTGGTGGCGACGAAGGCGCCCAGGTGCTTGGCAAGCTGGATCGCAATCGTGCCGACGCCACCGGAGCCGGCCTGGATGAAGACCCGCTGTCCCTTCTTCAGTGCTGCGGTTTCGACCAGCACCTGCCAGGCGGTCAGTGCCACAAGTGGCAGGGCGGCCGCCTCGACCATGCCAAGGTTCTTCGGTATTGGTGCTACCGAAGAGGCCTTGACCGCGATGTACTCGGCAAATCCGCCGATGCGATCATCGTCCGGGCGGGCATACACCTGGTCGCCCGGCTTGAACCGGCCTGCGCGATCGCCGACCCGCACCACCGTCCCGGCCACATCGTTGCCCAGGATCAACGGAAAGCGATAGGGCAGGATCTGTTTGAACTCGCCGTGCCTGATCTTGCTGTCCAGTGCATTCACGCCTGCGGCATGAACCCGGATCAGGACATCCTCGTCGCTCACATGCGGCTCGGGCACGTCGGCGATGCGGCCGACGTCCTTGCTGCTGTAGCGGTCAATGATGAAGGCTTTCATGGCGGGCGGTTCCTGCAGTGATGGGGCCGGGTGGATGCAACGGAGGCCGGCCTCAGGCGCCGGTGCGGTAGCGCTCTGCGGCGTGCGCCTGGCGGATGTCGCCGAGCAGGGCCTGACGTGCGCCATCCAGCGTGTCCCAGCGTTCGGCCACGTGCAGCGGCGGAATGGTCACCGTTTCGCGACGATCGAAGCCGACCAGCGCTGCATCGACCAGTTCGCCCACGTCCATCACTTCAGCAAGCGTGGTGATGTCGATACCGGCGCGTTCCCAGATCTCGGTGCGCGTGGCAGCGGGTAGCACCGCCTGCACATGGACGCCCTTCGGGGCCAGTTCCTGGCTCAGGCCCTGCGACAGGAACAGCACATACGCCTTGCTCGCGCCGTACACGGACATGCCGAACTCCGGTGCAAGGCCAACCACCGATCCGATGTTGACGATCGCGCCGTTGCCGGCACCGACCAGCCGCGGCGCAATAGCGGCGGCCAGGCGCGTGAGCGCGGTGGTGTTCAGGGTGACCAGGCGTTCGATGGCGTCGGCCGACTGTGCGAGGAAGTCGCCGGACTGGGCGATACCGGCATTGTTGATGAGGATGCCGATGCGCGCATCGTCGCGCAGCCGTGCCTCGACCGTGGCCAGCGCGTCAGCCTGGGTGAGATCGGCCGGCAGTATGTCCACCGCCACGCCGGTCTCTTGGCGCAGTCGCGCGGCGAGTGCTTCCAGGCGGGCGCTGTCACGCGCGACCAGGACGAGGTCATGCCCGCGCCGCGCGAAGCGGTCGGCATAGGTGGCACCGATGCCGCTGGAAGCGCCGGTGATGAGGACGGAAGGGAGGACGGACATGATGGGCTTCTCTGGACGGGGGACGTGTCGGATGGGGGCGGCCGCGTTACTGCGCGTGCGCTTCAGCCAGGGTGGGATAGTCGGTGTAGCCTTCGGCGCCACCGCCATACAGCGTGGCCGGGTTCAGTGCCGCCAGCGCTGCGCCGCGCTTGAGGCGCTCGACCAGATCAGGGTTGCTGATGAACGGGCGACCGAAGGCGACCAGATCGGCCTTGCCTTCGGATACACGGGCGCTGGCCAGCTGCAGGTCGTAGCCGTTGTTGGCCAGGTAGGTGCCGTTGAAGCGACGGCGCAGCCCATCGAAGTCGAACGGCGCCACATCGCGCGGGCCACCCGTGGCGCCCTCGACCACATGCAGGTAGACAATGCCCAGCGCGCTGAGTTGATCGACGATGTAGTCGTACTGGGGCTGCGGATCGCTGACGGTGGAAATGGCATTGGCCGGCGACACCGGCGAAATGCGCACGCCGGTGCGGTCAGCGCCGATTTCGCCCGCCACCGCAGCGGTCACCTCAAGCAGGAGGCGGGCACGGTTCTCGACCGAGCCGCCATACGCGTCGGTGCGCTGGTTGGCCCCGTCCTTGATGAACTGTTCGAGCAGGTAGCCGTTGGCGCCGTGGATCTCCACGCCGTCAAAACCCGCTGCGATGGCGTTGGCAGCCGCCTGGCGGAAATCGTCGACGATGGCGGGCAGCTCGTCGATGTCCAGGGCGCGCGGCTCGGACACATCGACGAAACCATTGTTGACGAAGGTCTTGGTCTGCGCGCGGAGGGCCGAGGAGGAAACCGGCGCGGCGTTGCCGGGTTGCAGGTCGACGTGCGAGATGCGGCCGACGTGCCACAGCTGCACGAAGATGTGCCCGCCGCGTGCGTGCACCGCATCGGTGACGGTGCGCCAGCCGTCGATCTGGTCCTGCGTGTACAGCCCCGGGGTGTCCTGGTAGCCCTGCGCCTGCGCCGAGACCTGGGTGGCTTCGGTGATGATCAGGCCGGCTGATGCGCGCTGGGCGTAGTAGGTGCTGGCCAGCGGACTGGGCACCAGGCCCTGGCCGGCGCGGTTGCGCGTCAGCGGTGCCATCACGATGCGGTTGGCCAGCGTCAGCGGGCCGAGGGCATAGGGCTGGAAAAGCGTGGCGTCGGACATGGGAGGGTGGGCTCGTCTACGGAGGAGGGGTCTGGATCAATGATGATGACCATCATCATTGATGTCAATGGTTTGATGATGAATATAATCTATGTGTGTTAAAGTGCCCTCCACACGCGACAGGACTCCCAAGGGCGAAGGCTCATGAAGGTCACCAAGGCACAGGCGCAGGCCAACCGGGCACACATCGTCGAAACCGCCTCCACGCTGTTCCGCGAGCGCGGCTACGACGGCGTTGGCGTGGCCGACCTGATGGCCGCCGCTGGCTTCACCCATGGCGGCTTCTACAAGCATTTCGGCTCGAAGGCCGACCTGATGGCCGAAGCAGCCGCCTGCGGCCTGACCAGCTCGGCTGCAGCGGTGGCTGATCTGGATGTACAGGCATTCGTGAGCGAGTACCTGTCCCGCGCGCATCGCGACGGGCCCGGCCAGGGTTGCACGCTGGCGGCGCTGTGCACCGATGCGGCGCGGCAGACGGACGCGGTCAAGGCTGCCTTTGCGGCCGGCATCGAGGCCAGGCTGGCAACACGTGCCACGCAGGAGGGGCAGGCGCAGCGCGATCCGGACGATGCGGCGCGTGCGCGCAGGATTGCGCTGATGGCTCAAGCGGTCGGCGCGCTGGTGCTGTCGAGGTCCTGCCCGGACGAATCGCCGCTGGCGGACGAAATCCTGGATGCATGCCGGGCGGATCTGCTGGCCCGGTTGCCAGCTGCGTCCAGCCGCTGAGCTGCGCCTTCCAACGCCAGGATGTGCTGGAAGACGCAGCGCTGAAAGGCAGTGGTCAGTGCTAGCCGGACGTGCGCAGCAGCGCCGCAACCGCCTTTGCCGTCGCCTTGGCCGACTGCGGATTCTGGCCGGTGACCAGCCTGCCATCGACAACCACCTTCGGCACGAACGGCAGTAGTCCCTTCTCGTACAGGGCTCCTCGCCGGGACATTTCCGCCTGCGCGTTGTACGGCATCTGCCTGGAAACACCCGCCAGGATTTCCTCGGTCCACGAGAATCCTGTTACCCGCCGGCCCTGCACCAGCAGTTGCCCATCGCTCAGCCGGGTATTGAGCAGGCCGCAATAGCCGTGGCAGACCGCCGAGACGATTCCGCCCTGCTCATGGATGTCCCGCGTGATTTTCTGGATGCCCTCGCTGTCCGGGAAATCCCACATCACCGCATGCCCACCGGTGAAGTAGATCGCGTCGTAAGCGGTAGCGTCGACGTTGTCGGGGGCGAGCGTGTTGTCCAGCAGTGCCATGCGCGCCGGATCCTGCAGCCATGCTTTCGCCGAATGGTCCAGCGCCGGCCATTTCAGCGAGCGCGGCTCAAGTGGTGAGTGCCCGCCGCGTGGGCTGACCAGGTGCTGTTCATGGCCTTGCCCGGCGAACAGGTCGTAGGCATGCGTCAGTTCCGACAACCAGAGCCCGGTCCTGTGGCTGGGGTCATCGTAATGCGCGACGTTGGTGACAACATGAAGGATGCGACGGTTCATCAGATACGCCTCTGGCTCATTTTCCGGTTTCCCATTCGTGTTTGATCTGCCGCAGTCCTGCGTCGTAGCTGGTTACGGGAAAGTCGGGAAAGCGCTGCTTGAACTTTCCGGATTCGAAGCGATTGTCATGCTCATAGCGCGGCAGCAGCTCCCGAATCTCGCGCGCACCTTTCGAGAACAGGCCGGCGATGTACAGCGCAGTCCTGCCGAGGGTGGCATGGGTGTCCGGCCTGCCGAACACAGTGCAGGCCAGGGTGGCGAACTGGGCATAGGTCAATCTCGGCTCACTGCAGGGCAGATGCCACGTCTGGTTCTGCGCGTCGGGCGTATTGCCCAGCAGTGCGAGAGCGCGACTGGCGTCGGGCGTCCAGATCAGCGTTCTGAGGGTATCGTCGCGCAGTGGCACCCGCGGCGACTTGCCAGCCTTCAGCCTGTCGATGACGAGGGCATTGGTGAAGCTCTGCGTGCTGCCCGGGCCATAGAATTCCGGTGCTCGGGCGATGGTGACGGCGATGCGCCCGGCTGCCATCTCATCCAGGACCATGCGCGCCATCTCTGCACGCACGCGTGCCTTCCTGCCGGCCGGCGCGAACGCGGTGTCCTCGGTCTGCGCAGCCGCCGTCTGCGGATACATGTAGGTATTGTCGAAGTACGCAAATGCAGCGCCGGTGGCGACGGCGGCATCCAGTGCGTTCTTCAGCATGGAAGGAAACTGCCGCTCCCAGAGCCCTGAATCCGGCGGCAGCCCTGCGGTGAAATAGACGATGTCGCTGCCTTCAACGGCTTTCAGCGTCTGCTCTGCGTCCAGCAGGTCCGCTGGCACAAGCTGGTCGCCCGTGTTGACCGGCCGCGGCGTGCGGCTCACCAGGCGAAGGTCGTCGGTGTAGGTGCGCCTCAACGCGCGCGCCAGTTCCTGGGCGATCTGGCCGTTTGCTCCCAGAATGGTCTGCATCTCTTTTCCTTGGGCGTCTGGGCCTCTGATCGCCCGGGGTGGAAGTTCAGCCCAGGGCGCCCGCATTTCAGTGCCGCGCGGGTGCTCGCCAGACCACCGTCGGCAACCTCTCACGCTGACGGTCGCGGCAGTGTATGTTTAAAGTCAACTTGAAGGTCAAGGGGCAGTGGCAGGATGAAAATCGGGGATCTGGCCAAGGCCACGGGCCTGGCCCCATCGCGTATCCGGTTCTATGAGGCCGAAGGCCTGATCAGCGCGCCGCCCAGGGGGAGCAATGGCTACCGGATCTATTCCCCGGACGTATTGGGCGTGCTGCAGATCATCGACAACGCGCAGCGCGTCGGCTTCTCACTTGATGAGATCCGGCATTTCCTGCCTGGGGGCAAGCAGGCGTGCGATCACCAAGGCCTGGTCGAGTCGCTGGGCAGGCGCCTGGCTGAGATTCGACTCTTGATCCTGCAACTGCAGGAGAACGAAGCGCGCCTGCTGGGCATCATCGAGGGTGTCACCCAACGTCCTGAGGGCATTTCCTGCACCGACAACCAGGTCAGGTTGATGGATCTGCTGGATCCTCCACGGCGCCAGCGGCGCGGGAGCGCAGGGCGATCAAGTAGAAGAATGAAGTGACCCTTCGTTGGCCGCAGGCCGCAGCGTCAACCTGCGTCGGTGGCTGCGCCCAGATCATGCAGGCTGCGCAGCTTCTTCTTGTTGATCTTGCCCACGCTGGTGCGTTCCAGCGAATCGACGAAGCTGACGCGGTCGGGGATCGCGTAGCGGGAGATATCACCGGAGCGGCTGCGTGCTGCGACCAGTTCGATGATCTCCGCCTCGGTCACATCGCTGCCGTGCTGCCGGACCACCAACGGCAGCGGTCGCTCGCCCCATTTCGTATCGCTGATGCCGATCACCGCGACCTCGTTGACCGCCGGATGCAGGGCGATGATGTCCTCCAGGGCGAGCGAGGAGATCCACTCGCCACCGGTCTTGATCACATCCTTGATGCGGTCGGTCACGCGCAGGTAGCCGCTGCCATCGATGTTGCCGATGTCCCCGGTGTGCAGGTAACCGCCGGCCCATAAAGCCGTCGAAGCGTCCGGATTGTGCAGATAGCCCTGGGTGAGCCAGGGCGTGCGCACCACCACTTCCCCGGTGGCGATGCCATCGTGGGCAACATCATTCATGTGTTCGTCGACGATGCGCAGGTCAACCAGCGGCACCGGAATGCCGGCCTTGGTGCGCAGGGAAAGCTCCTCGTCCGGGCCGTCCACGGCGTCGGCATCGATCTGTGCGAGGGTGAGCAGCGGGCAGGTCTCGGACATGCCGTAGCCGCCGAAGATGTCGATGCCACGGGCGAGTGCCTGCTGCGCCAGTGCCCGCGGTAGTGCCGCGCCGCCGATGATCACCTTCCAGCTGCGCAGGTCGGTATCGGCAGCGGTTGGATGGCCCAGCAGCATATGCAGGATGGTCGGCACGCAGTGCGAGAACGTCACCTTCTCGCGGGCGATCAACGCCAGCAACGTGCCCGGCAGGTAGCGACCGGGGTATACCTGCTTGATGCCCAGCAGCGTGGCCACGTACGGCATGCCCCAGGCATGGACATGGAACATCGGCGTGATCGGCATGTAGACATCGTCGCGGTGCAGCCGCCCTTGGCTGGACGCGCTGCCGAGGGCTGCCATCGCCGCAAGCGAGTGCAGTACCAGTTGCCGATGGCTGAAGTACACGCCTTTGGGCAGGCCTGTGGTGCCGGTCGTATAGAACGTGGTGGCGCGGGTGTTCTCGTCGAAGTCCGGGAAGCGGGTGATGGGCGTGGCCTCGCGCAACCCGGCCTCATACTCGGTCACGAAACCCGCTGGCAGCGGGCCCTCATCATCATCCAGCAGGATGCGCGTGCGTACGTCCGGCAGCTGTTCTTCGATGGCGTCCAGCACCGGCAGGAACTCGCGGTTGGCCAGGATCACCCGCGCACCGCTGTGATTGAGCGTATAGGCAATCTGCTCGGGCGCCAGGCGGATGTTCACCATCATCAGCACCGCTCCGATCATCGGCACGGCGAAATAGCTCTCCAGGTAGCGGTTGCTGTCCCAATCCATCACTGCCACCGTATCGCCGCGCTTTACCCCGAGCGAGGTCAGCAGCCCGGCCAACTGGCCGATGCGCGCCTGCAAGGTGCGGTAATCGAAGCGGACCTTGTCGCCGTAGATGATTTCCTGCTGTGGACGCACTGCCAGAGGTGTCAGCAGCAGCTGCTTGATCAGCAGGGGGTAGGCATGAGGCTCGGCGGCGGGCGCGTCTGCGGCGGTGGCGAATGACATGTGATCTTCCTGATGGGGCGGCGCGTCAGCGGCCGGGGGGCGCGGGAATGGACAGCTGCTCGCGCAGCAGCGGCGCTTCCGCGCGTGGGCTCGGCTGGATGAGTGCATCCTGCGGCAGCGCTCGCGCTGGATCTTCAAGGTGTTCCCACACCTGGTCCATCGCCGCGAACAGGTAGGGCAGCAGCGGGACGTAGCGCTTCCGGTAGTCCGGGAAGGCCAGCAGCGAGTCGAAGTGCTGTGCCTTGTTCACCCGCCAATAGGCGATCTGCGCCCCGGCTTTGCGGGCAAGTGGCACGTAGCGATCACTGGTCATGCTGATCGGTACCAGCCCGTCGTCCAGGCCATGGATGACCACGATCGGCAGGCCGCGACGCGGCGCCTTGGCAGTCGCTGCGGCGATGCCGGCGCGTACCCGTCGGGCATCGGCGCTGTCGCCCTCGCCGAGTGCACGCAGGCAGTTCAGGCCACGCAGCGGATCAGCTGCTGCCCCGGTGGCATTGCCGTCCACCAGAACCACGCCGCTGCCCGGCGGGATGCCACTGCCCTCGCTCCACCAGGTTGCACGAACCTCGGCCGCGGCCGCGTGGGGTCTGCCGTCGGTGCCGGCGGCCGAGAAGCTGTACGCGCAGGGATGTTCGCCCGTGGCGTAGCGTCCATAGGCTGACGAGTAGGTCGCTGCGATGGCGCGCCACAGATCGAAACCGGTGGAGAATGCACCGGCGCGAAGTGCATCGGCGCTCAAACCCGCGTCGAGCAGCTGCTGCCGTGCCGACCGTGCCTGTGCTGCAGTGTCATCGCCTTGCACCAACCCAGCGGATTTCAGCGTGGCACATCGCTGGGTCCAACCTGGCACGGCCTGCGCCCGCATCGGCGGTTGTGGTAGATCGTCCTCCGTCAGCAGGGCACAGGGCATCAGCAACGCGGCCTGGGTGACGAAGTCGTACAGCGGCGGAGCGCCTGCCACCGAGACATTGGGTTCGCCGGCCACCATTGCATCGAACCAGTCGCCTTCGATCTCCGCTGCACGCAGTACGGCACCACCGCCATTGGATACGCCCACGCCCAGCGTGCGTGTATTGGCCGCAGTGAACGGGGCCGCTTGCGGGTAGGCACGGTCCAGCGCCTGCAGGCCGAACTGCAGCGCCTGCAGCAGATGGCGTCCCCAGTCTGCTTCCGGGTTGTCACCCGAATGAGCATGTTTGAAGGCGATTCCCTGCGCGGCTGTCGCACCCGCAGGAATGAAGGCCAACGCGCCTTGGCTGGCTGGCGTGCCGTCTGCCTGGAAGCCGGCCTTGGCGTCCAGATCGTAGTAATCACTGCCGGCGCCCTTGTCGGTATAGGCGACCGCGCAGCCATGTGCCAGGCCCCAGCTGCCGGCAACCGCGATCGCGCCATGGATGCCACGCGAACCGGAAGATGCCGCGACGACCAGGCAGCGCCGCGCGGCGTCGAAGCTGTCGGGCACCTGCACCAGTACCCGATGGGAATGGCGGGCGCCGGGAACGCGCGCATAGGCGGAGAATTCGCGGCCGGGTACCGCCTGCAGGCTGCCGTAGACATCGCCAAAGCCGCCGCCGGGTGTCAGGTCGGCGATGCCGCGCCAGCTGCTCCAGATCGCACGACGCCGTGCTTCCTCGGCCGTGGGCTGGGCCGGGTTGGCAAACGCCGGCGCGGTGGCCGAGCGCAGGGCGTCGATGCCCAGGCCTGCGGTCAGCAGTTCGTCGCTGCCGCGATGCACGGTTTCCCGCCACTGCTCGAACACCGGTACAGCGGTAGTGGGGCGGGGCGGGGCGGCGTGAGTGCTGGAGATGCTGCCCAGAAGCAATGGCAGCGCGGCGCACAGCAGCATGACGGGGCGGTGGATGTTCATTACTCCACCCTAACCATCCGGGCCGCGCACGCCAGCGTACCTTGGTACCCGTGCCCAGGCGCAGGCGATTTGCTAACCTCGGCTGGACATGCCGACCCTGCTCATCGCCGATGACCACCCCTTGTTCCGCGCGGCGCTGCATCGCGCCGCTGAAGAAGCGGTGGCTGACCTGCAGATCAGCGAGGCCGATTCGCTGCACGGCGTGCTCGAAGCGATCGAGAACCAGCAGATCGATCTGATGCTGCTGGACCTGCATATGCCGGGCAACCACGGCCTGGCCGGACTGGCGACCATACGCGCGTTGCAACCGGGGCTGGCGATCATCATCGTTTCGGCCAATGAAGAGCCGCACGTGATCCGCCGCGCCATCGACCTGGGCGCAGCCGGGTACCTGCCCAAGAGCTCGGGCCTGACCGACCTGCAGTCCGCACTGCAGACCGTGCTGGAAGGTGAGCGCTGGATACCGGCGCTGCTGCGCGAGCCGGTGGCGCGGGTGGCGCCCTTCAGCAAGGACGCCGATCTTGCCGCGCGCTTGTCCAGCCTGTCCGCGCATCAGTACAAGGTGCTGAGCCTGGTGGCCGAAGGGCTGCTCAACAAGCAGATCGCCGACCGGCTGGGCGTGCAGTTGCGCACGGTCAAGGCACACATGACCCGCATCATGGGACGACTGGGCGTACGCAATCGCGCGCAGGCCATCCGCGTGCTGCACGAGATGGGGTTGACCGACCCATCCCGGCAGATCGAAGACGCGCAGGACGCCTGATCCTTCGTCAGGTCCTTTCCGTGCTGGCCGTTGCCAACAGATGGTTGATCGCCCAGCGCAGCGCCAGCGGTTTGAATGGCTTGTTCAGCAGTGACAGGCCCACACTGCGTACCGCCTCGCGCGTGTCATTGCCGGTATCGGCGCTGAGGATCACCGTCGGCCGCGCGCCATGTACGGTGACGAGGCGCTTCCACAGTGCGACGCCGGTTTCGCCCTCATCAAGGTGGTAGTCGAACAGCCACAGTGCCGCCTCATGTGCTGACGCACCCAGCGCAGCGACATCACGCGCCGCGATGACATCGCAGCCCCAGGCAAGCAGCATCAGCCGCATTGCCTCCAGCCCCTCCGCATCGTTGTCGACCACCAGCACGCGGATGCCCTTGATGCTGCTGTTGCCAGCGGCGGGCTCAGTGCGTGGGGCCTCAGGCGGCGCTGCACGCGCCACGGTGATGGAAAAGGCCGAGCCGCGATCCAGTTCGCTTTGCAGTTCCAACGGTGCATGCAGCAGGTCGGCAATGCGGTGCGCGATGGTCAGGCCAAGACCGAGGCCTTGGCCATTGCTGCGGTCGCCACGGTGGAATTCCTCGAACACCACGGCTTGTTGCTCCGGCGCGATGCCGGGGCCGCTATCATGCACGCCGATCGACAGTGCCTGGCCGTGCCGGCGAACGCCCAGCAGTACGCCGCCACGGCGGGTGTAGCGGATGGCGTTGGCCAGGAAGTTCTGCAGTACGCGGCGCAGCAGCAACGGGTCGCTGTGCACCCACGCGCGGGTGCGCACATGGCGGAACTGCAGGCCGCGCGCCGCGGCCAGCACCGCGAACTCCTGCGCAAGCGGCTCCAGCACGGTCGACAATGCGAACGGGCGCGGATCGGCCACCAGGCCACCGGCTTCCAGTCGCGAAATATCCAGCAGGCCCGACAGCAGATCGTCGGTGGAATCCAGCGCGCCGCGAATCTGGCGCAGGAAACTGTCCAGGAATTCCGATTCGATGTGCTGCGACATGGCGTCGGTCAACAGCTGCGCCGCATGCAGGGGCTGGATCAGGTCATGGCCGACCGCGGTCAGGAAGCGGGTCTTGGCCACGTTGGCCCGCTCGGCTTCATGCACGGCCTGTTCAAGCCGGGCGGTGCGGTCCTGTACGCGACGCTCCAGGGTTTCGTTACTGCGCTTGAGCGCGTCCTCTGCCCGCCGGAAGGCGGTGACATCGGTGAAGGTGGCCACATAGCCGCCACCGGGCATTGGGTTGCCTCGGATCTCAACGATGGTGTTGTCCGGGAAAATTCGCTCGGACAGGTGCGGCGTGCCGCGCCGCATGTGCACCACCCGCCGCTGCAACGCCTTGTCGCGCGAGTCACCAGGGGTGTCGCCGATCTTCAGCTGTCCCAGTGCCCACGCCGTCAGGTTCGACACCGGCTGCCCCACCTGCAGCAGCTCCGGCGGGAACTTGAACAGCGCGGCGTAGCGGCTGTTCCAGGCCACCAGCTGCAACTGCGCATCGACCACGCTGATGCCCTGGCTCATGTTCTCCAGGGCAGCCTCCAGCAGGCGTTGGTTGAAGCGCAGCACCTGGGTGGCTTCACCGACCGCGCGGGTAACAGCGTCCAGCGGCGCAGCACCACCATCGCGTGCCGCCTCCACCAGCAGCCGCGCCATGCCTGCACCGACCACGGCGGTCAGTTCGCGCTCGATGGCGGTCACCCGGTCGTCGTCCAGCATCTGCCCGGCGTGCCCGTCCATCAGCTGGCGTGCCCGTTCCTGGCCGAGGAAACGACCAGCCGTCTTGCGCAATGACGCCGCGGCCACCGCGTCCCGCTGCCGAGGCATCGGTGGACGCACCGCGCGCGACACCAGCACCACGGTTGCCAGGTTGACGGCCAGGCTGGCGCCCATGCTGATGGCGATATGGCCCGGCTGCATGCGCAGCGAGAACATCGCCAGCCAGTGCAGTCCGTCGGGACCGGCCGACGCCAGTGGGGCAGGGAGCACCATGGGCAGCAGCACCAGCCACAACCAGACCAGCGAGCCCAGTACGATGCCGGCGATGATGGCCAGGGAGGGCGTGCGCGGACGGTACACCGCCAGCAGCACCGCCGGTGCCAGCTGCGAGAGCGCGGTGAACGACATCAGGCCGAAATCGCTGAGCGCCTCGGTGCCGCTCATCGCACGGCTGTACAGCCACGACATCAGGAACACGGCGAGAATGCCGGCGCGCCGGAAGGCCAGCACCCGCGGTCGTAGATCCGCGCCGGTGTTGAAGCCATTGACGCCGCTCAGCAGGCGCGAGCCCACACCGTGGTTGCCGAGCATGATCGACAGGGTCAGCCCGGACAGGATCATCATGCCGGTGGCGGCACTCAGACTGCCCAGGTATGCCAGCAGTGCCAGCAGGTGATGGCCGCGCTCCTGCGGCAGGGCCAGCACGTACAGATCCGGCGTCATCGAGGGCGGCAGCTGCGCGGCACCGGCCAGTGCCATCGGCACCGACGGCAGGCCGATCAACAGCAGGTAGACCGGGAACAGCCAGCGCGCCGTCTTCAGGTCCGAGGACTGGCGCAGCTCGACCACGCCCACATGGAACTGATGGGGCAGGGTGAACGCGGCCATGGCACCGAGCGCCACCATGGTCAGGTAATCCGGCACCACTGCCGGCGGCGGCAGGTGCGCCATCTTCTCAAGCAGCGGCGTGCCGGCCTTGTGCACCGATAGCGCGGCATACAGGCCAATGGCCAGCAGTGCCGTCAGCTTCAACAGCGATTCCAGGCCCAGCGCGACCACGATGCCGCGGTTGTGTTCGGTCGCTGATGCCTTGCGTGCGCCGAACAGGGTGGTGAACGCCGCCATCGTCAGCGCGAACCAGAACGACACGTCCAGCTGCCAGCCAACGGGTGCGAACTGATCACCGAGCAGGGCGGCAAGGCCCTGGCTGACCGCTTTCAGCTGCAGCGCGATGTAGGGAATGATGCCGAACAGCGCGACCAGGGTGATGGTGATGCCCAGCCCTTGGTCGGCGCACAGGCGCGCGACCACCAGGTCGGCGATGGTGGCACTGTTGTGCTGTTTGGCCAATCGCCCCAGCCGCACCAGGAACGGCAGGCCGAAGGCAAAAATGAGGGCCATGCCGATCAGTGTCGGCGGAATCGGGAAGCCCCATTGCACGCCCTGCGAGGCAGCCCCGTAGTAGGTCCACGCCGTGCAGTGCACGCCCAGTGACAGCGCGTAGATGGCTGGCCATACCTTCGACAGCCGATGCCCCTGGCGTTCCCCCCACAGGGCGACGCCGAACAGCAGCACGGTCCACGCGATGCAGGCGAACAGGACGATGGAAGGCGTCAACATCGCTCCAGTGTAGAGAGAACCGCGGCCGGCGGGCAGCCGGCCCGCCCCGCGCGGGAGGACGGTGCGGCGCTAGTCGGCGAGCACGATCAGCGACAACTGTTCGGCGACCACGGCTGTCTCGCCGGCGGGAACCACTTCCACGGTCTTGTGCTGGGTCAGCAGCCACTGCCCGGACCTGCGCGCCTCCAAGGACATCAGCTGCGAGCGCACCCGTACCTCGGAACCGCTCGGCACCGGCGCCAGGAAGCGGACCTTGTTCAAGCCGTAGTTCAGTACGTGGGCGATGCCGGGAAAACCGGCCAGGGCCGCCACGTCGTCCTCTACGGTAAGCGAGAGCAGAAGGAAGCCATGGGCGATGGTCAGCCCGCCCGGCAGGCCGGTCTGTGCGCGGGCGGGATCGGTGTGGATCCAGTTGTGGTCACCGGTGGCCTCGGCGAAGGCATTGATGCGCGACTGCGCGATGCGCGTGCTGCCGCTCAGCCGCTCGCTTGCCGCCCATTGCTGCAGGGCCTGCAGGGCGGCAGGCAGCGCATCCATCGAAACGCCGGAACTCATCGCACGCGATCCAGCAATGCCAGGATCGCGTCACGCGCCTCGGGCTCGGACAGCATCGGTGCATGACCCACCTCCGGTACTTCGACGAGGCGGGCGTTGGGCGATGTAGCTGCCATCTGCTGCGCGACATCGGCAGGCAGGATGTCCGACAACGCCCCACGAACCACCAGCACCGGCACGCGTGCGGTCAGCCCACGCACCGCACGCCACAGCACCGGGCGCAGCAGCCACAGCAGCCACGGCCGCGTGGTGCGGATCACCGCCGGGTCGTAGTCCAGTTCCAGCAGGCCATCGCTGCGCTGGCGGAACGTGCGTACGGCCATCGCCCGCCAGTCGTCGGCGGTGAAGCGCGGGAACGCGGCCTTGCCGATGGATTCCACATAGGTCGTGGCCTGTGCCAGGTCCATCGGTGGCACGGGCTTGCCGGCGTACTTGCCGATCCGCGCCAGCGCTTCGCGCGGCACCTTGGGGCCGGCATCGTTCAGAACTGCCGCGGCGATCAGCCCGGGCGCACGCGAGGCCAGGGTGATGGTGACCAGCACCCCCAGCGAGGTGCCGACGAAAACCGCCTTGTCGATGTTCTGTGACCGCAGCAGCGCCACCATGTCGTCGGCATAGGTGCGCGGGTTGTAGCTGGACGGGTCCGATGCGCGTTCCGAACCTGCGCGTCCTCGCAGGTCAACCGCGATCACCCGCCAACCCGCAGCAGTCAGCGATGCGGCCAGCGCATCGAAGTCGGCGCCATTGCGGGTCAGGCCGGGGATGCAGACCACGGTGCCGCGCGCCGGCTGTGCGCCTGCAGGTGCATGGTCACGCGCATGCAGGCGCAGGCCATCGTCACTTTTCCAGTACAGATCATCGTAAGACGGTGTCATGCAGAAGCTTCCTAGAAATCGTAACGGACGCTGAGGCTATATTGGCGCGGCGGCCCATAGAAACCAATCAGCGTGCCGACCGCCGGAATGTTGTAACCGGTGGTGCGGTACTCCTTGTCGGCCAGGTTGGTGCCCTGCAGCGAGAAGGTCCAGGCGTCGTCAAGCTTCCAGGTCACGCCGGCATTGACCAGCCCGTAGCCGTCCTGGCGGATCACCGGGCTCAGATCGGTGGTCGGCCACACTTCACTCTGGTAGCTGTAGCTCACCCGTGCGGACAGGTTGCTGCCATTGGCCAGCTCGGTGCGGTACTCCACGTTCAATGCGCCCGAGAAGTCCGGCGCGTTGGTGAACTTCATCTGCTTGGCCACGTTGACGCCGCGGTCCATGTACTCGTCATACTTGGCATCCAGCCAGGCCAGGTTGCCGGAGATCAGCCAGTGCTGGCTGGGCAGGTACTGGTACTCGATTTCCAGGCCGTTGATGGTGCCGGCGCCGGCATTGGTGAAGTCGCCGAAGAAGGCATCGTCGACACCGTCGCCGTTGGTATCGATGCCGGTGAACACCGACAGCTGGATGTCCTTGTACTTGTTGTGGAACGCCGACAGGTTCAGGAACAGGCGCTGGTCGAGGAAGGCCATCTTGCTGCCGATCTCGAAGCTGTCGACCGTCTCGTCATCGAATGGCTCGGCCGAGCGTGGCACGGCAACGGCATTGGCGCGGATGTTGTAGCCGCCGGACTTGAAGCCACGCGTGGCCAGGCCGTAGACCATGATGTCCGGGGTGATCTGGTAATCCAGCGACACCTTGGGCGAGACGTTCTTGAAATTGGTCTTCTTGTCGAAATCGGCGGCGACCGCGATCGGACGGGTGAACGTCGCATCCGAGTAGAAGCGGTTGAGCACGATCGCGCGCTTGTCCTCGTCGGTATAGCGGGCGCCGACGTCCAGCTTCAGCTTGCTGGTCAGGTCGAACGTCCAGTCGGCGTACAGCGCGATGCTGTCGGTGAGCACCTTGCCACGGGTGTCGCCGAACTGCAGGTTGAAGAAGTTGTTGCGGATCTGTCCACCGGCCTCGCCACTGAACTGGTACAGGCCCACCACGCCGCGCACGCGGCCGCCGGCATCGTAGTTCAGCTGCACCTCGTTGCTGACCTGGTCGTCATGGTAAGTGCCACCCACATCGGCCAGCTTGACCGGCGTGCTGTCGAAGTCGATGTTCGCGTCGCTGTCCGACTCGCGCTTGGCCACCACGTACTTCAATGCAACGTCTTCGCTGGGCCGCCAGTTCACCGTGGCCGAGGCGCCCTTGGTCTCCACGCTGTTGAGGTTGCGCATGCCCGAGCGGATGTCGTAGCGGTCATCCATCGGCGGGTAGGCGCGCACGAACGGGTTGGGTGCCAGCATCTTCGAGCCACGCATGCCGGACTGGTCGTCGATCCAGTCCAGGGCGAACTGCACGTCGAAGTCGTCGCCCGCATACGCACCCAGGTTGAAGCGTGCCGCATTGATCTGCTTGTCACTGACCGGCTGGTTGGTGAAGGTGTTCTCGCCGAAGCCGTCACGATTCATGCTGGCCACCGCCACGCGCGCGCGCAGGCCGCTGTCGGCCCCGCCGATCGGGCCGCCGATCGCCGCCTTGGCGTCCAACTGGCTGTAGTTGCCCACGGTGATCTGGGCGAAGCCTTCGGTCTGGGTAGGCAGGCCGCGCGAGATGTACTTGATGGCACCGCCGATGGTGTTCTTGCCGTACAGCGTGCCCTGCGGACCGCGCAGCACCTCGATGCGCGAGACGTCGAACACGTCCAGCAACGCGCCCTGCGGACGGGCGATGTAGACGTCGTCCAGGTAGATGCCCACGCCCGGGTCAGCGCCCCAGGTGGGGTCGGACTGGCCGATGCCGCGGATGTAGGCGGTGACCGTGCTGCTGGCGCCGCGCGCCGCGTAGATGGTCAGGTTGGGGACCTGTCCATCAAGGTCGCTGATGTCCTGGACGTTCATCTTGTCCAGGGCTTCGGACGTAAAGGCGGTGACGGCAACCGGCACCTCCTGCAGGGTTTCCTCGCGCTTGCGTGCGGTCACCGTGATGCTGTCCAGGTTGGTGGCCGAAGCGGTGCGGCCGGCTGCCGGCGCGCCCTGCGGTGCCTCCTGCGCCAGAACCGGCCCGGTGGCCAGCAGCGTGCCGATCATCAGGCTCAAGCAATTCCGTTTCATTCGGTCCTCCCCCAAGGCATGTACGCGGCGAATGGCCCATTGCCACCCATGGACGCTAGGCTAGCGGCGCGGTTGCGCACCGGCGAGTGGACCTAGGTCCAGTCGGCAGCAGTCGCCAGATCCGGATACTGGGCGCGTCCCCACCCGGAAGCGCCGTATGTCGTTACTGATCGTACTTGCAGCGCTGGCCTTCCTCATCCTGGTGGCCTACCGCGGTTACAGCGTGATCCTGTTCGCGCCCATCGCCGCGCTTGGCGCAGTGCTGCTCACCGATCCCTCGCTGGTGGCACCGATGTTCACCGGCTTGTTCATGGACAAGATGGTTGGCTTCCTCAAGCTCTACTTTCCGGTGTTCCTGCTGGGCGCGGTGTTCGGCAAGCTGATTGAACTGTCCGGCTTCTCCCGCTCGATCGTGGGTGCGGCGATCCGCTTGTTCGGACCGCAGCGGGCGATGCTGTCGATCGTGCTGGTGTCGGGCCTGCTCACCTACGGCGGCGTGTCATTGTTCGTGGTGGTGTTCGCGGTCTATCCGTTCGCGGCCGAGATGTTCCGCCAGAGCAAGATCCCCAAGCGCCTGATTCCGGCCACGCTGGGGGTGGGCGGCTTCAGCTTCACCATGGACGCATTGCCGGGCACGCCGCAGATCCAGAACATCATCCCGACCACGTTCTTCGGCACCGATACCTGGGCGGCTCCGGTACTGGGTACGCTGGGCAGTGTGTTCGTGCTTGCGGTGGGCATGGCCTACCTGGAGTGGCGCCGTCGCGCGGCGGTGCGCAGTGGCGAGGGCTACGGAGACCCGGCCACGCTGGTGAACGAGCCGGCACCGTTCGCAGGCACCCATCTGGCCCACGCGGGAATTGCCGTGCTGCCGCTGCTGCTGGTGTTTGTTTCCAACAAGCTGTTCACCCTGGGCATACCGCACTGGTACGGTGCGGAGCACAGCTTCGTGCCGTCGATCATGGGCAGCGCCGCGCCGGTGGTGCAGGGCGTGGCGAAGATCACCGCAATCTGGGCCGTGCTGGGGGCGCTGCTGGTTGGCATCCTGTCGGTGCTGGCGCTGGCCTGGCGCCCGGTGGTCACCCAGTTTGCCGAAGGCACCAAGGCGGCGATCGGTGGTGCCGTGCTGGCAGCCATGAACACCGCCTCGGAATATGGCTTCGGCGCGGTCATCGCCGCGTTGCCCGGCTTCATGGTGGTGGCCAACGCGCTGGGAGCGATCAAGGACCCCCTGCTGCATGAAGCGGTCACCGTAACCGGTCTGGCCGGTGTCACCGGCTCTGCATCGGGCGGCATGAGCATCGCCCTGGCGGCAATGTCGGAGACCTTCATCGCCAACGCACAGGCTGCCGGCATCCCGATGGAGGTGCTGCATCGTGTCGCCGCGATGGCATCGGGCGGCATGGACAGCCTGCCGCACAACGGTGCGGTCATCACCCTGCTGATGGTCACCGGGCTGACCCATCGGCAGGCCTACAAGGACATTTTCGCAGTGACCATCATCAAGACCCTCGCGGTGTTCGTGGTGATCGGCATCTACTACGCCACCGGCTGGGTTTGACAGCGGCGTCGCAGCACCCTCTGGAAGGTCGGTCCACGAGGATTTCCGGTACCACTTCATCCACGACTCACGCATGAGGATCTGGTCATGAAATCTGGAATCGATTCAATCAAGGCGCTGATGCTGCTGCTGTGCACCTGGCTGGTGACCACGGGCGCCGCCTCTGCGGCAGACCCACCCGGGCATTGGGATGTTGGCCTGTACGGCAATCTGTTCGGCGCCCGCGAGTACCAGGTGTGGGTGCCGGCCGGCTACGACGAAACCCAGCCACTGCCCCTGTTGCTGGTGCTGCACGGCTGCGTGACCGGGCCGAACCTGATGGGCGAGGCCTCCGGCTTCAACGAGGTCGCCGACACCGAAGGCTTCATCGTGGTCTACCCGCGGCAGAACGTAACCTCCAACCCCGCACGCTGCTGGAACTGGCAGCTGCCGATCAACCAGGCGCGCGACAGTGGCGAAGCCTCCATCCTGGCCGGCATCGTGGACAAGGTGAAAGCGGGCTACAGCATCGATCCGCATCGGGTGTACGTCACCGGCATTTCCGCCGGCGGGGCGATGACTTCGATCATGCTGGCCTGCTATTCGGATGTGTTCGCTGCGGGCGCGATCCACTCCGGCGGCATGTACAAGGGCGCGACCACGATCTCCGGCAGCGCCTATGCGCTGTTGGCCGGCAGCATCTACTCACCGGACAGCAACGGGCGCCTGGCCTGGCAGTGCTCGGGCTCGCCGTCGCCGCGGCCGATCCCGGTGCTGGTCTTCCATGGCACCGCCGACGCCACGGTGAACCCGATCAACGGGCAGCAGGCCGTGCGCCAGTTCCTGCAGACCAACGACCTGGCTGACGATGGCGTGGACAACGACTCGGTGAAGTACGTGCCGACCAGCACCTTCCACGGCCAGGTGCCGGGTGGGCGTGCCTACACGGTTGACTCTTACACCTATGGCGGCAGGACGCTGGTGCAGCATTACGTGGTGCAGGGGATGGGGCATGCCTGGAGCGGCAGCCAGTCCGGTTTGCCGTTCACCGATCCCAAGGGGCCCGATGCCACGTTGATTACCTGGCTGTTCCTGAAGGATCAGCAGCGCTGAGTGTGGAGGCACAGGAGCAGGGGAGGCGGCGCCAGTGTGGGAGCGGTGGGCTCCCGCACTGGCGCGCGGCCTTTGCCTTGTAGCGTCGAGCCGACGGCACGGCTAGGCCGCGTGCTAGCCTTGTCAGCGGGAAACACGCCTGACAGGGGGGCATTGTCATCCACGCGAATCTCACTTTTGCGGTCGTGATCGCATTGGCGTTACCTGTCGAGGCGTTAGCGCACAGCGGCGGTCTCGACAAGAACGGCTGCCATACCAATCGCACAACGGGCGACTACCATTGCCATCGAGGTGGCCCGGTTGAACCTCGCAACGTCGACGCACCCCGCAGCAATTTCACCCCAGGGCGTGCGCGCAGATCAGGTGCATTCGCAAACTGCGCCGAAGCCCGCGCAGCCGGTGCGGCACCTGTGCGCCGCGGAGAGCCTGGATATGGGCCCCACCTTGATCGTGACAATGATGGGGTGGGCTGTGAGCCCTATCGTGGGCGCAGGTGAGGCGGGGGTACGGTTGCACGTCAGTGGTGCACGCTCGCCGGCAGCCGAGTTGAAGATGAATTGCAATAAGGTGGGGGCACCCCCCCACCTGCATTGACTAGAGATCACGCGCTGGGCAGGGCGCCCGCAGGCGCGCCGTCCTGCTCAACCGCGGGCCAGAAGCTCGTCGCGGATGATCTGTGCACCCGCGCTGAGCGCGCGCAGCTTGCCTCGTGCCACGTCACGCGACAGCGGCGCCATGCCGCAGTTGGTGCTGGGGTAGAGCTTGTCAGCATCCACGAACTGCAGGGCCTTGCGCAGCGTGTTGGCCACTTCTTCCGGCGTCTCGACCGTGCTGGAAGCCACATCGATGGCACCGACCATCACCTTCTTGCCGCGCACCAGCTCGATCAGGTCAATCGGCACGTGCGAGTTGTGGCATTCCAGCGAGATGATGTCGATGCTGGACGTCTGCAGCTTCGGGAACGATTCTTCATACTGGCGCCATTCCGAACCCAGCGTCTGCTTCCAGTCGGTGTTGGCCTTGATGCCGTAGCCATAGCAGATATGCACCGCGGTTTCGCACTTGAGCCCTTCGACCGCGCGCTCCAGTGCAGCGACACCCCAATCGTTCACTTCGTCGAAGAACACGTTGAAGGCAGGCTCGTCGAACTGGATGATGTCGACGCCGGCCGCCTCCAGTTCCCTGGCTTCCTGGTTGAGGATCCCGGCGAACTCCCAGGCCAGCTTTTCGCGGCTCTTGTAGTGCGCGTCATACAGGGTGTCGATCATGGTCATCGGGCCCGGCAGCGCCCATTTGATCGGCTGCGTAGTCTGCCTGCGCAGGAACTTCGCATCTTCCACAAACACCGGCTTCGGGCGGCTGACAGCGCTCACCACGGTGGGCACACTGGCGTCGTAGCGGTCGCGGATGCGGACGGTTTCACGCTTCTGGAAATCGACGCCACTGAGGTGTTCGATGAAGGTGGTGACGAAATGCTGCCGTGTCTGTTCGCCGTCACTGACGATGTCGATGCCGGCGTGCTGCTGTTCCTGCAGGGACAGGCGCAGGGCATCCTGCTTGCCTTCAATCAGGCCGTCATCCTGCAGCTTCCAGGGCGACCAGAGCTTTTCGGGCTCGGCCAGCCAGGAGGGCTTGGGCAGGCTGCCTGCGGTGGAGGTGGGGAGCAGTTTCTTCGTCGACATTGCGTCTTGTGTCCTGAGGGGCGAATGGAAAAGCGGTGGATCAGCGGGCGGCCCACTGCTCAAGCACGGCGCGGTACGGCTTGATGAAGTGTTCTTCGGTGAACCGGCCTTGCTTGACGGCCAGCTGGCTGCGTTCTTCGCGGTCGTAGACGATGCGGGTGGACGAATAGTCCTGGTGCTTCAGGCTCGGCTGGTAGACCTTGCCCGCTACGGAATTGGCGTTGTAGATCTCGGGGCGGTAGATCTTCTGGAAGGCCTCCATCGTGCTGATGGTGCCGATCAGTTCCAGGTTCGAGTAGTCGCCCAGCAGGTCACCCTGGAAGTAGAACGCCAGTGGCGCGACGCTGCCTGGCGGCATGAAGTAGCGCACCTGCAGCCCCATCTTGTCGAAGTACTGGTCGGTGGGGGAGAACTCGCCTTGCCGATACTCGACGCCCAGGATGGGATGGTGGTTCTCGGTGCGATGGTAGGTCTTGCTGCTGGACACGCTGATGCAGATCACCGGCGGCTTGCTGAAGTGCGCACGGTAGGCGTCGGACGCCAGGAAGTGCTTGAACAGCTTGCCATGAAGATCGCCGAAGTCTTCGGGAATGCCGAAGGTGGCCTTGCCCTCGTTGCTGGCGGGCAGCACGACGCTGAAATCGTAGTCGCGGACGTAGGACGAGAAATTGTTGCCGACGATGCCTTCCGTACGCACGCCGGTACGCGTGTCTACGATGGTCGGCCTTAGCACCTCGATCAACGGGAACGTATCGCTGCCGTCGCTGCCATCGATGTGCATCTCCACCGAGATGATGTCCAGCTCGACCGCGTAGCGATCCGCGCTGGGGTTGTCCCAGTGCGCCAGATCGTTGAAGCGGTTGTTGATCATGCCGAGCGTGTTGCGCAGGTTTTCCTGGCGGGATTCACCGCGTGCCAGGTTGGCGAAGTTGGTGGTGATTCGCGTGCCGTCAGCGGGCTGGTAGTCCTCGTTGAAAGGAATACGGGTGATGCTGAAGGTGAAGTTCTCGGTCGTCATGGGCGGCGTTCCGGGTTGCGGGGGTGACATCCGAATGCAGGTCGCTGGCATTCGGCATTCAGAGGACTGCAGCGGCCTCGGTAACGGCAGGTGCTGCACGATGGGAGAGGGCAAGCAGGGGCATCGCTCGCTGCACCGCCAGCCGCGCCCGCTGCATCAGGGCCTCGTTCTGCACGCAGCCGTCTGCGAAATCCTTGTCGGTTGCGTAGACACCCAAGGGCAGGGTTCGCGCCTGGAAGAAGCTGAAAAGCGGTCGCAGCTGGTGGTCGATCACCAGCGCGTGGCGTTCGCTGCCGCCAGTGGCGGCCAGCAGGATCGGGGTATCGACCAGCGCGTCCTGGTCGATGAAATCGAAGAAGTGCTTGAACAGGCCGGTGTACGAACCGCGGTAGACCGGCGTAACCACCACCAGCACATCGGCACGCTCGACAGCGGCCAACTGCCGCTCCACGGTTTCGGGCAACTGCGAGCGCCGGAGCGCACCGGCCAGTTGTGGCGCCAGTTCACCCAGTTCAATCAGGTGCTGATCGCAGGGGACGCCTTCGCCGATCAGGTCCAGCAGGTGCTCGGCCAGGGTCGCGGCCCTTGAGGGGCGCTGCAGCCCGCCGGAAACGGCGACGATACGGAGGGGGCGGGTCATCTCTTCGCTTCAGCAGGGGAGGGGCTGCTTCGGGTTGACCTGCAGGGGCGCAGTCCTGCGTGCTGGCTGGGTAGCCGCGCTGGCAGGGATCCGAAGGCATGAGCCGATGCTAGCCAGCCCTTCCCATGACGTAAAATGGTATTACTTCACCAATCCATGAGTGAGATTCATCGTCATGTTGGAGCGGATCCATCTCAGCATCGTGCAGCAGGTCGAGCAGCAGGGGTCGCTCACGGCCGCCGCCGGCGTGCTGAACCTGACCCAATCAGCCCTGAGCCACAGCATGAAGAAGCTGGAGCAGCAGTTGGGTACCAACGTCTGGTTGCGCGAAGGCCGCAGCCTGCGCCTGACCCAGGCGGGCCAGTACCTGCTGGCGGTGGCCAACCGGGTGCTGCCGCAGCTGGACCTGGCCGAGGAACGGCTGGGCCAGTTCGCGCAGGGCGAGCGTGGCGCGCTGCGCATCGGCATGGAATGCCACCCCTGCTACCAGTGGCTGCTGAAGATCGTCTCGCCCTATCTGGCCAGCTGGCCCGACGTCGATGTGGACGTCAAGCAGAAGTTCCAGTTCGGCGGCATCGGCGCCCTGTTCGGCTATGAGATCGACCTGCTGGTCACGCCCGACCCGCTGTTGAAGCCGGGCCTGAAGTTCGTCCCCGTCTTCGATTACGAGCAGGTGCTGGTGGTGGCCAAGGGCCATGCGCTGGCGTCGGTCGAGCACGTCAAACCCCGCCAGCTCAGCCAGGAAGTACTCATCAGCTATCCGGTACCGTTCGAGCGGCTGGATATCTACAACCAGTTCCTGCTGCCTGCCGGGGTCACGCCCCGGCGCCACAAGGCCATCGAAACCACCGACATCATGATGCAGATGGTGGCCAGCGGTCGCGGCGTGGCCGCCATGCCGCGTTGGCTGGTGGAGGAATATGCAGCCCGCATGGACGTGGTACCGGTGCGTCTGGGTGCGAAAGGTATTCCCAAGCAGATCTACCTGGGCGCGCGTGAGGCCGATACCGGTATCGATTACCTGCAGGCGTTTGTCGAACTGGCACGGAACAGCTCCACAAGCGCCGGTAACCTGCGTGGTGCCGGATGATGTCAGCAGACGTTGGCCGCATGGAGCCACTGGCGCAGACCTTCGTCAACGCCTTTTCATTGGAAGTCAGTGCCAAGGCCATGCCTGCGCTGCGCGCCGAAGCCGACCGCATTGCACGGGGGACGACGATCTCCATTCCCTACCTGCCGAGCGAGGACGATGCTGCGCGACTGGCCGCGGCACGCAGGGTGCGCGAACTGGGGTTCGAGCCGATGCCGCACCTTTCCGCACGCCGCATCGGCTCGCGGGCGGCGCTTGAGCACTTCATCGAGCATGCCGTCATCGACGCCGGCATTGAGCGCTGTTTGGTGATCGCAGGCGATCTTGCCACGCCTGCCGGGCCGTTCGCCGACAGCACATCGATCATCGAGAGCGGCATTCTCGAGCGCGCCGGCATCAAGGTCGTGGGGGTGGGCGGGCATCCGCAAGGCCATCCGGTGATGACCAGCGCCGAGAGGTGGCGCGTGCTTGAAAACAAGTGCCAGCGTATCGAAGAGCGAGGCATGGCACCGCTGGTCATCACCCAGTTCGCATTCGACGCCGGTATCGTTCTGGCCTGGTTGAATGAACTGCGCGCCCGTGGCATCACCCATCCGGTGCTGGTGGGCGTTCCCGGGCCGGCCAGCATCGCGCGGCTTGTACGCTATGCGGCCATGTGCGGCGTCGCTGCAAGCACCTCGATGCTGTCCCGCTACGGCATCTCCATCGGCCGCCTGCTGGGAAGGGCCGGGCCGGACGTGTTCGTGGACCGCCTGGTAGAGGGCTTGACCGAAGCCCATGGGCAGGTCAGCCCGCATCTGTTTCCCTTCGGCGGTATCGCACCGACCATGGAGTGGGTGGAGCACTACCGGATGCGCGCAGGCGATGCGCACACGACCGGCTCACCTGTTGCCGATGAACCGTCATGACACGCATGGGCCTGTCATGGCCGATCACTGTACGCCTCTGGCGCGAGCCCGTAAGTGGCCAGCCTGGCGTACTGACGCCGGTGCAGGCGGTGGCAGCGGCGGCAATCCTCGGTGCACGCACGCTGGCGCCCATTCACTATGGCATCAGCGGAATGGACAACTATGCGGAGGTGGACGACCCGCTCGGGCGGCCTCGCAAGGCAGCCGGTGACCGTGCCGAGGCCGTGCAGGTCGTCGAGCCGGGCGCGTGGCTGACATGGCCGGCGTAGTCCCGTATACGCGCCTGAATCATTCCTGGCCCTGGGAGAGCCCATGAATCGAACACACTGCCCGAAGCCCATCGGCAGTGATGGCAGGTTGTCACTGACGCAGCAATCGCTCAACTACCATGGAGCCGGCATGGACACTGAAATACGGCAGCTCGAAGAAGCGCTGCGCATCGCGATGCTCACCAGCGACGTGGCCGCGCTGGACGGCCTGATTGCAGACGCCCTGATCTTTGTGGGGCCTTCGGGCGAAGTGCTTGGCAAGCAGGATGATCTGGCCCTGCATCGTTCAGGGCGCCAGAAGCTGAGCGTGGCCGAATGGCAATCGGTGGAGATTGCCTTGCATGATCAAACCGCTGTTGCACTCACCACTGCGGACCTAGCCGGAACCTTCGATGGCGCAGCCTTCTCTGGCCGCTTCAGGTACTGCCGCTTCTGGGGGAAGACGGCCGGTGTCTGGCAGGTGCTGGGCGGCTCGGTTGTCGCTCTGCCCGCAGCAATGGAGACAATCGCCTAGACAGCCGGCGGTGGCTCATGGCCCGGGGTGGACGTTGTTCTCCGCATCCTCCATTCCCGGGCTGACCCGGATGCTGGCGGCGACCAGCATCGAGCGTGCGCCGGCCTGCAGATCTCGACGACGGATAAGGTTCGGCATCAAGCGTGAATCGGGCCCCGGCATCGGCTACCTTGGGAACCTTTCTCCATAATGAGGGGTTTCCCAGCTGTCCGGTGTGCCGAACAGTGTTGGCACCCCAGGCAGGAGCATTGCGCATTGATCACCCGTACGTTGAACAGGATTCTACTGCTCGCAGGCTTGGGGCTTGTCATTGCGCCGAACGCCCCGGCAGCAGAATCGATCCGCAGCACCGTTCCCAGGCAGGATGAAATCGATCAGGCGCTGGCGCTTGTGTCCTGCAAGGCGGATCGCACCGCATTCCGGGCGTTGGCCCATCAATTGCGTGACATCGCAACCCGCGGGAAGCCATCGGGTGGCTGGCAGCCGATCGCCGGCAAGGGTGGGGGTTACAGCTACGCACTGGGCGACATGCCCGGCGTTGTCGCGGAAATGAAGCTTCCAGCACCGGCTCTGGTCTTCGGTCATCCGTCCACGCGGCTGATACTGTCGCGCAGTTCCGTGGTGGCTGTCTTCGATGCAGCCCTTGCTGCAGACCTCACCAAAGCGCTTTCCCTCGATGGGCCGGGGACGCAGGGCGAACCCGGAGCAATGCGGGTGGTCCAGTCAGCACCGGAAGCCCAGGGCGATGGCATTGAAGTGATGGCACTGGTGGCCCAGCGCATCGAGGCCGACCCGATGCCGATCGCCGTGGCCGGGTGCCTGTACTTCACCCGGTGAAGTGCGCGACGTTTTCATGGACGGGGGGCCTTCCTGGTTCCCGATCTTCGCTCCGGGGCTGTGAACAGAGGGATTCAAGGGCGTGCCAATCTGGAAACCCTGCGCACGTACGGGCTGTTTGATCCGCAGGAATGCCAGGCTCGCCTAGCGCGGTGAACACTAAACGTCTCGGCGCTTCCCGGTTTCAGACGTGCTTTCCACCCCTTCGTCGGCCACCACGGGAATTGGTCGCGCGTCCATCAGCAGTGTCGATGCGTTTGGCTAGGCTGGATTGATCGACCCCAAGGATGAATGCTTTCGATGAATCGCTGGCTCTTTCTGCTGCTTGCCGCGCTCCCGTTCGCTGCCGGGGCCATCGTCATCCGTGATGATGTCGAAGATGGCAGGTACCGCATCGAACGATCTGACTTCCCGGCGCTGGCGGACATGCCGGGAGAGGGGCACGGCGTTCTCATCGCCCCGCGTTGGGTGCTGACCGCAGCGCATGCAGCGCCGATGGAAGGGATGGGGGCAACGATCGCGATCAATGGCAACGCGTATGGCGTTGAACGCGTATTCCTGCATCCCGGCTACCGGAGGATGCCCGAGGCCCTGGGCAAGGAGGCGATGGCAACAGGAAGTCCTTCCCGGATCCATGCCTTCCTGGCGGCCTCGGATGACATCGCGCTGATCAAGCTTGCCGCGCCGGTGACCGATGCCACGCCCGTGGCGCTGTATCGGGGTTCAGCAGAGGTCACGCAGGTCGCCGTCCTGATAGGGAAGGGCGCCACCGGCAGCGGTGCGGTTGGCCAGTTGCCGGATGCGCCGCACCGTACATCCCTGCGGCGGGCCCACAACACGATTACCGGCGGCAATCAGCGGTATCTCTGGTACCGGTTCGATCCGCCGCCGCAGGGCCTGCCGCTTGAGGGCGTACTGGGAAGTGGAGACAGCGGTGGTCCGCTTGTGGTCAACGACCACGGCACCTGGCAATTGGTGGGACTGGGGTCCTGGATCACGGCCGTACCCGAGCATGCCCTTGAAGCGGGCTTCTATGGCCAGATGGTCCACAACGTTCGCGTGTCACGCTACGTCGACTGGATCGAGGCCGTCATGCGGCAGGGGGACGATAGCCTGCCGCCCAGTAAAACCGGACGCGCCAATGGCTCACTTGGAAATGGACGTCCGTAACAGGTTCGATCGTGAAATCCCGCACAAACTGGTCTGAAGCGGAGCGCGCGCAGATGTGCCGCGCTCAGCGCTCAGCGCCCAGCGCATGTCGCTGAGGTGGCCCGCGGGGCGGGCACCCGCCACACCTGTTGACCATCCTCGTCATTGCCCACGTAGAACGCGATGCGCCCATCCTCCTCGCGGCGAAGCGTCGGACTGAACGTGATGGTGTCCATTTCGCCGCCCTTGCCGATGAAGCGCATTTCACCGCCGCAGACAAAGTTCGAACCGGCCTGCTCTCCCAGCGCACCACAGTTCAGTGGCGAGGATTCGGCGCGGACCAACGGCTTTACCCGAGGCTGGATGCGCCTCTGGTCGGCCAGCTCGCAGAAATGGTCGGCGATGGTGTTGCGCATCTCGGCCTGTGAGGGCATCCATGCGGGGCAGCGGGACGCGTCGTCCTGGCAGCTGCTGGCCGGGGCGGTGGAGGCGGGCAGGGTGGACGGTGCTGCGATCGTCCCGGAAAGCGGCAGCAGGGAAGCTGCGATGGCAAGCAACAGGCGAGTGGAGACGGGCACGCGTATCTCTGGTCAGTTGAGCCCGGCATCGTAACGCAGGGCGCTGGCCATCATTCTCCTGGCGTCCCCGGCGGCAGGCTGTCATCACGCTCGTACCAGGATGGAAGCTCCAGCGCGTGGCTTTTGAGCATGGCCTGGATGCACGCGTGCGCCTGGCCTCTTTCTGCGTGCTCGCATTGGTCCAGAATCTCCGCAGCCAGCGTTTCAAACTGCGGCCAGAACTGCGCTGGATGGCGCGACCGCGCCAACCAGTGCATCAGCATCTCGGCCAGCGCATCAAGCTGCACCTGTATTTCAGGGCGCACGTTCATCCCGGGGCCGCACCCAGATCAAGCGCGACGCGGTAGTGATGGCCGTCGTCGCGCAGCAGGACGGTGAGGTCCGGCTGCAGCACGCCATCCACGTGCAGCGTGGGCTGGTCCTGCGCAGTGCGGGTCACCACGAACTCGTAGAAGCTGCGGCCGAAGCGGTAGCTCAGTTCGAATGACGGCCAGTGATCGGGCAGGCACGGTGCCAACGAAAGACGATCGCCCTGCCGACGTATGCCCAGCAGCGATTCGACCAGCAGGCGATACATCCAACCGGCCGAGCCGGTGTACCACGTCCAGCCGCCTCGCCCGACGTGCGGAGGCACGGCGTAGACGTCGGCTGCCAGCACATAGGGCTCGACGCGGTAGGTCTGGATCGCCTCCGGGTCCAGCGTGTGACTGAGCGGGTTGATCATGCCGGCCAGCTCCCAGGCACGCACCGCATCGCCCTGCTGTGCGAATGCCATGGCCGCCCACACGGCCGCATGGGTGTACTGGCCGCCATTCTCGCGCACGCCAGGTACGTAGCCACGAATATAGCCGGGGTCTTCCGGGGTCTGGTCGAAGGGCGGATCGAGCAGCTGGATCAGCTTGGCGTCCTTTCGCACCAAGTGCGTGTACAGCGAATCCAGCGCCTGCGAGGCACGTTCAGGCGCGGCGACGCCTGACAGCACCGACCAGCTCTGCGAAATCGAATCGATGCGGCATTCTTCGTTCTGTGACGAGCCCAACGGGGCGCCGTTGTCGAACCAGGCGCGGCGATACCATGCCCCGTCCCAGGCATGCTGTTCCAGGTTCTGGCGCAGGCTTTCGGCCTGCTGTTGGCACCACTCCGCACGGGGTGCATCGCCATGCGCGTTGGCCAGCCCGATGAAGCGGCGGAGCGTGTCATGCAGGAAGAAGCCGAGCCACACGCTTTCACCGCGCTGCTGGTCGCCGACGCGGTTCATGCCGTCGTTCCAATCCCCGCTGCCCATCAGTGGCAGGCCACGCTCGCCGAGCAAGCGGCAACCGCGTTCGAGCGCGAGCACGCAGTGCGCATACAGCGTGCCGCGCTGCGTCGAAGGCGTGGGCATGTCGTAATACCCTTCCTCTTCGGGTGTCACCGCGCGCCCCTCGATGTAGCCGACCACTTCGTCCAGCACGCTGGCGTCGCCGGTAACCTCCAGGTAGCGGCATGCGCCCTGCGGCAGCCAGAGGTAATCGTCCGAACAGCGGGTGCGCACGCCGCGACCTTGCGGAGGATGCCACCAGTGCATCACGTCGCCTTCGGTGAACTGGTGTGCAGCGCATAGCAGCAGGTGCTCGCGGGTCAGGTCCGGGCGAGCGTGCACGAGGGCGAGTGCATCCTGCAGCTGGTCGCGGAAACCGAACGCACCGCCTGATTGATAGTAGCCACTGCGCGCCAGGTAGCGGCAGCCCAGCGTCTGGTAGACCAGCCAGCCGTTGGCCAGTGCGTCCAGCGCCGGGTCTGGCGTGCGCACCTGCACCGTGGCCAGCACGTTGCGCCAGTGGATGCGCACGGCGTCCAGCGCGTCGATGGCCTCATGGGCGCCCTGGCGGCTTCGCGCCAACGCCAGCGTTTCCTTGCGGTTGCGCCCGGCGCCAAGGCGGAACGTCGTTTCGCTGCGGTCGCCTGCAGCCAGCAGCAACGGCACCTGGATCGCCGCGCACGGATCCAGACCCGCACCCAGCCGTGAATCCAGGCGCTCGCGACGCAACGCCGCCGGTGCGTGCAGGCTGCCGTTGCGGCCGATGAACTCCAGTCGGTCACAGGTCCAGCCGCAGCCATCGGCATCGGTGTCGAAGAAGGCCATCCGGCCGCCGAAGTCGGTGCTGTAGGTGTTGCGCGCCAGCAGCGCGCCGCTCTGCGGGTCGCGTTCGGTGAGTACGTGCATGCGCGACTTCGCGCGCAGGTCACCCATCACCCATTCAACGTAGCCGATGGCCGACAACCGCCGTGGCCGGCCCGACAGGTTGTGCAGCCGCAGGACCGAGAACTTCAGCGGCGCGGCGACGTCGACGAAGACCCACAACTCGCTGGCGATGCCGTCTTCTACATGCTCGTAGACCGTGTAGCCGAAGCCATGGCGCGTACGGTACGCGCCGGTGCCACGGCGCGGCAGCGGCATCGGCGACCAGACACGACCGGTGTCCTCGTCGCGCACGTAGAAGGCTTCGCCGCCAGTGTCCGACACCGGATCATTGAGCCAGGGCGTCAGGCGGAATTCGTGTGCATTCTCGAACCATGTGTAGCCCGGTGCACTCTCGCTGACGACCGTGCCCAGGCGGGCGTTGGCGATCACGTTGGCCCATGGCGCCGGCGTCGGCGCGCCTTCGCGTACCACCACCACGTACTCGCGGCCATCCTCGCTGAAACTGCCGGTGCCGTTGTCGAATCGGCCGGTGCCGCGGTAGGGAAGGAAAGGCCACGGGTCGTCCACTTCTTCGTCGTGCTCGGCGCTCGGCGGCAGTCCGGGCTCCGGGCCCAGGTCGGCAACGATGGGCAGCCCGGGCGTCGCCTCCATCGACAGGGCCAGTTCCTGCTGCAGCGCCTGCGGCACCAGGGCCGGGATCCGTCGCGGAGGCAACGGCTGACGCCCCACCTGCGCGACCAACGTACCGTCTTCGTCACTGATGACCGCCCGTGCCACCGCCTGCAACAGAATGCGGTCCTCGTGGGTCATGTTCTGCACCGGCCGCACGAAAATGCCGCCGGGGCGGTCGAGCAGGCCGGTCTCCGAACTGGCGGCCACCATTCCCAGAATCTGGTCCTGCAGCTCCTGCCGATAGCCGGCCTTGCTGTCGTTCCAGATGACCAGGTCGGTGTTGAGGCCCTTCTGGCGCCAGTAGGCATGCGCCTGCACCAGTTGCCGGACCAGTTCCACGTTGTCCGCGTCGGTGACCTTCAGCAGCACGATGGGCAGGTCACCGGAGATGGCATGGCCCCACAACCCGGATTGTCCTCGCTGGTTCTGCTGCAGGACGCCTGCACCGGCGCGCAGCAGCGGACCGGCATACAGCACGTGGCTGGCCAGGCGCTCGTACAGCGATGCCTCGGCCTGGCTTGCGTTGATCTGCCGGCGCACCACCTGGCTGTGTGTCCAGGCCAGGTCGAAGACGCGGTCTGCCAGGCGACGATCACGGTATTTGTCCACCAGTGCTTCGCAACCGCCGCGACTGGCGCCGATGCCATACACCATGTCCAGCTGTACGGTCTGCTCGGGCTCAAGCACCACGCGGACGCGGATGGCCACGATCGGGTCCAGCACCGAGCCATCGGTGCCGGACAGGTCGGCATCGGTGGTCAATGCCTGCGGCGTCCGCGGCGTGTTGCCACGGCCCAGGAAGCGCGCACGGTCGGTTTCATAGGAGATCGCCACCACCTCCGCATCGTGCACCGCCACCAGATGGAACATCCACGGCGGCACCTCGTCGTGCGAACGTGGCCGGCGCGTGCACAGCACCGCCTGCTTTGCGGCCAGGATCTCGCTCTGCACGAAGAGGTTGCTGAAGGCCGGGTGCGCATCGTCGGCCGCGGCGGGTGCCAGCACCACTTCGGCATAGGTGGTGATCTCCACCGTGCGCGGGCGACGGCTGCGGTTGGTCAGGCGCAGGCGCCTGAGCTCGATGTCGTCCTCGGCGGAGATGGCGACCTGCAGGTGGCTCTCGCAGCCGCGGCGCACACCGCGGAATTCCGCCTTGGCGTCAGAGAAGATCGCCTCGTAATTGTCCACTGCCACGCAGGTGGGCTGGTAGGCGGCAGACCAGAACTCGCCGCTGTCCACGTCGCGCAGATAGCAGAACGTGCCCCATGCATCGGTGGTACCGTCCTCGCGCCAGCGGGTAAGCGACAGGTCGCCGTGGCGGCTGTAGCCGCCGCCGGCATGGGTCAGCATGCCGTGGTAACGCCCGTTGGACAGCAGCTGCACTTCCGGGCGCGGGCCACCCGGGTCGCGCAGGACGCGCAGGGACGTCTCGTGCTCGGCCAGTGCCGAGTGCTCGCCAAGCGCTTCGACCTCATGGGGATGGAACACACCCACGCGCGGGATGCGTTCCTGCAGCAGCAGCAAGGTGGCCTGGAACTCGACATCGGCAAGGAAGCGGCGCTGCATCGGCTGGTCGCGCAGCAGGTAATCCAGCGACAGCAGGCCCATACCCTGGTGGTGGGCCATGAACGAACGCAACAGGACGTGATCCTGTCCCGGCGGCACCCGGGTGGGCGTGTAGTCGATCGCCTCGTACATGCCGAAACGCCCGCAGAACCCCAATCCTTCCAGCACCTGGAGGTTCTGGCAGGCCGCTTCCGGCGCCACCATCAGTGCCATCATGCTGGCATAGGGCGCGATGACCCGATCCTGCCCAAGGCCGCGTTTGAGCCCCAATCCGGGCACGCCGAACGCCCGGTACTGGTAGTTCAGGCGGGCATCGACGGCGTTGTAGCCGGACTCGGACACGCCCCATGGCAGGTTCAGCGTACGGCCGTAGACGATCTGTGCCTCGACCGCGTGCCGTGCGGTCTGGTCCAGCAGCGTGTCCGGATAGCTGGGCATCACCAGCTGCGGCATGAGGTACTCGAACATCGAGCCACTCCATGACAGCAGTGTCGGCGTGCCGTTGACCTCGGTGAGCATGCGGCCGAGCGCGAACCAGCTTTCCTGTGCCAGCTGGCCCTGCGCAATGGCAACGAACGCGCCCAGCCGCGCTTCGGAAGCCAGCAGGTCGTAGAAGCTGTTGTCGAGGCGGTGGTCGTCTACGTTGTAGCCGATCGAAAGCAGGTTGCGGGTACGGTAGAACAGGAACCCGTATTCCATCAGCGAGAACTGCCCGGCGCGGTGCGCCAGGTCCTGCAGCTGCTCGATGCGCGCGCGCGCGTCCGCGCCGGCCGTGCCGGGCAGAGCGGCCAACTGACGCAGACTTGGCACCGGTGCATCGACGGCCACGTTGGCATCGGCAGGGATATCGGCAAGCGAGGCGTGGGCGGCATGGCATTCGGCGGCGAACAGGGCCGGCCAATGCAGCTCACCGTCCTCGGGCGAGGCCGGTGCCGGCCATTGCAGCAGCAGGTCGTCGGCCAGACCGGCCAGTTCCTGCAGACGGGCCAGCGACTGCGCCGTCCCGACGGGACGGTCGACACGCGTAGACGCCAGACGCTGGCGAAGATGATTGAGCGCCTCGACCAGCGGCGCATCGTCGGCGCGATGACGCTGCCGCTCCTCTTCCAGCACGCCCAGCGTATCGGCCAGGCCATCGAACGTGTGCGGCGCCAACACCGGCGCATCCACCAGCGCGAGCAGGCCCTGGCGCAGGGTAAGCAGGTGTCCGGCAAGGTTGCCGCTGTCGACGGTGGAGACGTAGCGCGGCGGCAGCGGCGCCAGGGTTTCGGTGTCGTACCAGTTCAGGAAGTGGCCGCGGTGGCGCGGCAGCTGGTCCAGCGTATCGAACGTGCGGGCGGTACGTTCAGCCACCGCGCCCTGCTGCAGATAGCCGAAATCCCACGCAGACAGATTGGCCAGCAGGGACAGGCCGATGTTGGTCGGCGAGGTGCGTCGCGCGACCACCAGCGCCGGATGCTCCTGGATGTTGTCCGGCGGCAGCCAATGATCCTGCTCGCGCACCCAGGCCTGGAAGAAGGACCAGGTGCGCCGCGCAAGCCGGCCCAGGAACGCCCGTTGCGTGACCGACAACTCGGCCATGCTTGCAGCCGGCGGGCGACCCAGCCACGCCATCAATGCCGGCGCAAAGGTCCACGCCAACAACAAGGGCAGGGCGATCGGCAGTGCCTGCGGACGCACGCCGGCCACCACAGCCACCAGCGCGAGCGCCAGCAGCGAGGCCGGCGCCATCACCCGCCATTCCGCGCCACGGTCGCTGCCAAGGCGGCGCTCGACTTCGCTGGAGGGATTCCATTGCAGCAGGTGACGTCGCGTGACGGCCATGCGCCAGAGCGTGCGCAGCACGGCGTCACTGGCCAGCAGTGCTTCGTAGGGCAGGCACGCTATCTGGGTGGACGCGCGCAGCAACGACTGCAACGTGCCGCGCCCGACCTTGATGTAATGCGCTTCCAGCGGGGTGTCTTCCGGAACGCTCAGGCCATCACGCAGCATGCCTATCAGCGGCGGCGCGAACCACAGCGCCAGCACCCACGCGGTCCACGCAGCAGGGTTCCGCGCGTACAGCCAACCGGCCACCAACAGCGCCAGGGCAGCGATCGGCACCACGCTCCGGCGCAGGTTGTCCAGCAACTTGCCGCGCGAGAGCAGGCTGAGCCGGTTGCGTTCCCAACCCGAACCCGGGCGCGGTGTCCACGGCAACAACCACGGCAGCAGCTGCCAGTCGCCACGGATCCAGCGCGCACGGCGCTTGACATCGGCGGCGTAGCGCTCGGGATAGTCCTCGTACAGGCGCACATCACTGACCAGGCCTGCGCGTGCATAGCAGCCTTCCAGCAGATCGTGGCTGAGGATGCGGTTCTCGGGCAGGCGGCCTTCCAGCGCATGCTCGAAGGCGTCGACGTCATAGATGCCCTTGCCCACGAACGAGCCTTCGTCGAACAGGTCCTGGTAGACGTCGGAAACCATGCGCGTGTACGGATCGATGCCGGGCTCGCTACCGAACATCCTGGCAAAACGCGAGGTGCGGCGCCGGCCCAGGCTGGTGCCGACGCTGGGCTGCAGGATGCCGTAGCCCTCCACCACGCGTTGCAGCTGCGGATCGAAGCGCGGGCGGTTGAGCGGGTGCGCCAAGGTGGCGACGAACGCGCGTGCCGCATCCCGCGGAAGCTGCGTGTCCGAGTCCAGCGTGATGACGTAACGGACGCCGATCAGGGCCGCCGCGTCTCCGACGATGCGCATGAACGCCGCCGCATCGCCTTGGCGGAGCAGGGCATTGAGCGCGGCCAGCTTGCCGCGCTTGCGCTCGTGGCCCATCCACACACCTTCGCCCGGGTTCCATTGCCTGGGCCGGTGCAGCAGGTAGAAGCGGTCGCCGCGCTCGGGCGCGTAACGATGGTTCAATTCCTCGATCCGTGCCACGGCGTGCGCAAGCAGAGCGTCGTCCATCGGCGCCTGTGCTGCTGGCGCGTCGAGAAAATCCGTCAACAACACGAAGCGCAGCTGGGGATCGCGGTTGGCCAGGAAGCGGACCTCCAGCGCTTCGACCAGAACGTCGATGCCGTCGACGCTGGACAGCATCGAGGGGACCGCGACCACGGTGGCGCACGCGGCAGGAATGCCTTCGCTGAAATCGAGCTTGGGAAGCGGCCTGGGCGCGACCAGCACCGTCGCAGTCCAGTTCACCAGCACGATGCCGAGTTCACTGAACACCAGCAGCCCGAGCAGCGCGGCCAGCCAGACAGGTACCGAGCCGCTGCCGGTTGCCAGCAGGCCGCTGGTGGCCAGCACCGCCAGCAGGCCGATCGGCAGCAGGTACAGCGCAAGCGGCACGCGATGCGCCAGTCGCCGTGCCTTGCGGTGGCGCGGTGCTGCCTCGGCCACCGCCGCAACAGTGGTCTGCAGGCCTTCGCCGACCAGCCAGTAGCCCACGTGCGTGCGTGGGCCGTCCGCCGGCGTAGCCGCCCGTGCCAGGTCCAGCGCGATGGTCGCAACGCGTTCCTCGGCGATGCGGCTGCCGCGGGCAATCTTCTCCACCACATGGCGGTAGGCATCGCGGGTGCCGAAATCCATCTGCGCATAGACGCCCATGGGGTCGTCCCGCAGCCGCTGCTCGACCACACTCATGTCTTCGACAAACGTGCGCCAATCCATGGTGGAGAGGAAACGCAGGCTGCCGATGCTGTTGCCGATGGAGACCTGGTCGGCCGCCTGCTGCTGCCCCTCGGCGGCAACCAGTTCGTCGATGCGCTGCCCAGCCGCTGCCGCCCACTGTTCCAGCCACGCGATGGGCATGGCCCACGCGCCGCCGCGCCCCTGCAGCGAGCGCGTCAGCTCGGCGATGAACGCGCCGGTCAGCGGCGGCGCGGATCGCGCCATGTCGGCAACCACCAGGACCACATCAGTAGGGGTGTCGGACGCCGCGCGATTGAGCTGGTCGGCCCACTGCGCAGCCAGGCGGCGGTCGGTCCCATCGCGCATCACCCGCGCGGCCATGCGCCGCAGGTTCTCCAGCAGCGCCAAGCGCAGCATGATCGGAACGGCCCACAGTTCGCCCAGGCTCAGCGGCGCGAGCGACTGGTACGAGGCGATGAAGCGGCCCAGCGTATCGGCGTCAATGCGGCCGTCACCGTGCGCGATCGCCTGCATCGACAGCTCATACACCCGTGGCAACCCGGCCGATGGGCCGGAGGCAAGTGAAGGAAGCTGGCGGCTGTAGCCGCGCGGCAGGTGGCGTCGCGCGGTCTGGATCTGTTCTTCGACCAGGTAGTAGTTGTCGAGCAGCCATTCCCCCGCCGGGGTGACCGGCCGCTGTTCGCGCACCACGCTGCTCAGCAGCGTGTTGGCGTCTTCCAGCACGCGCTCGTTGGCCTGCAGTCGTTCGAGCAGGCGCTCCGGGCTGGGGCGCAACCGCACGCGATGCTGTCGCGCAAGTGCGCGGCCGTACTCCTCCATCTGTTCAACGTTGTACAGCGCGGCACGCAGTGGGCCCTCGGTGGCCTCGATGGCCGGGGCCGAGGCCTGGTGCTCACGCCAGCGCCAACGCACACGACGACGCAGGCGCAGCCAGCGGCCAAAAAGACGACGAAGGTGGGGCATAGGTTACCGATGGGGGCAGGGCGCGTCCTGCATGGTTGCATTGCAGGGGCCGTGGTAACTGTGAAGGCCGGGCCCGGTTGGCGTGGTCGCCGCTCAATGCGGTCTGATCCTGAGGCGACCCGGAGTCAGCAAGGCAAGGGTAGTGCCGGCCGCTGGCCGGCAACGCGCCATCCATCGCGCTCCTCGGCTACGATGGATGCCGAGCCTGCTCGGCGCACTTCTTTCTATGTCGAGGCCAAGGCGCGCCCGCGCCGGGTCGCCCCAGGCGAGTGCCCGATGACGCGCTTGTAGGCGCGACTGAAAGCGGCCTGCGACGCGTAGCCGAGGCGCTCTGCCACTACCTCGATCGGTAGGCTCTGGTGGGTCAGCCATTGACTTGCCAATTGCATTCGCAGCTCAGTCACGTACCGCAGGGGTGCGGTTCCAATAACGGTCTGGAACCGATCTGCAAAGACAGAGCGTGAGATGTTGGATTCTGCGGCCAGCGCTTCGACGGTCCAGTCACGCCCGGGGTCTCTGTGCAGGGCAAGCAACGACAGCGATAGACGCGGGTCGCGCATGGCCATGACCAGGCCGGATGCGCCGTCGCAACCGCGCTCGACCCAGTCACGAACGATCATGGCGGCCACTGCATCCGCCAGCCGGGAGAGTATTCCTGCATATCCGATACGTCCGGAGCAGACCTCGCGCTTCATCGCGTCGACCATGGGCAACAGCCCAGGGAACTGCGTGCCGTTGCCATCGGCCAACATCACCGCCGGCATCACCTTGCTCAGCCCTTGCATGCCGCCCAGATCGAACACCATGCAGCCGTGGAAGAGCACTGCGCTCGGCACGGCGTGCGTGCTCGGGCACGTGTCTATGCCGCTCACCGCGTCACCCAGCGGGGCTGCGTCTATCGTTTCCAGGCACTGGACGGGGTGCTCGTCGCCCGACAGCAACGCGTGTTCTTCTCCGCGGGGAAGAAGCACGACATCCCCGGCAGACAGGCGGTGTTGGCTGCCGTCCGCGCCACGAAGAATGGCAGTGCCCACTGCCAGGTAATGGAAGTAGGCATGGCCTGGCTTCGGAGGAAATCCAAGCCCAAAGGTCGGCCCGGTCTGAATGCGTCGGTATTGAACGCCATGCAGCCGCATGCCGGTCAGCAGCTCGCTGATCAGGTCGGTGGGCTGGGATGGAGCGTGGCTCATGAGACGACCCGGGGTTTCGATCAAAAATACAGGTCATGCAATCATAGATCATCCGGGTGTGGCTCCCTAGACTCTCGGCTGCACGATTGCACTGGGATCTTTGATGAGTAATGACGTAGCTGATGCCGCAGACGCACCTGATTCTGTGGCCTGGAGTAGCGGGGAACCTTCTTCGTCGGCATGGGTAGCGGTGTTTTCGCTGGCCATGGGTGTCTTCGGGCTGCTCACCGCCGAATATCTGCCTGCCAGCCTGCTGACGCCGATGGCGGCGGACCTGGGGGTGTCGGAGGCGCTGGCTGGTCAAGCAGTGACGGTCACCGCTGTAGTGGCCCTGTTCGCTGGCCTGCTGGTGCCGCGGCTCACCCGTTCGATAGACCGGCGCCTGGTGCTGTTGAGTTTCACGGGTCTGATGATCCTCTCCAACGCCCTGGTGGCATTGTCGTCCAGCATGGGCGTCCTGCTGGTGATGCGCGTCCTTCTGGGCATCGCGCTGGGCGGTTTCTGGAGCATGGCAGCGGCCGTGGCCATGCGGTTGGTGCCGCCGCAGCGCGTGCCTCGCGCGCTTTCCATCATTTTCAGCGGCATTGCGGTCGGCACCGTGGTTTCCGTTCCTTTGGGGAGCTACCTGGGAGGTCTGCTGGGCTGGCGCAGCGCCTTCTGGGCTGCGACGGCGGTAGGTGGACTCACGTTTGCGTTCCAGTGGTTCACGCTGCCCCGAATGGCCCCGCGCAAGGCGGCAGTCCCAGAGTCGGTGGTGCGGCTCCTGCGCCGGCCAGGCGTTGCGGTAGGCATGCTGGGCTGCGTTCTGGCGCACACCGGTCAGTACTCGCTCTTTACGTACATCCGCCCAACGTTGGAGAGCCTGGGGCAGATGAGCGCGGATGGCCTGGCGCTGATTCTGCTGGGATTCGGTGTGGCGAATTTCGTTGGCACCCTGCTGGCCGGCTGGCTCATGGAGCGCAGCTTGAAAGTCACGTTGGTGATCATGCCCGCCTTGGTTGGCGCAGCCGCGCTGGGCATGCTCCTGTTTCCGGTGGGCGTTGGCGGGCTGTCGGTCCTGGTCGCGCTCTGGGGCCTGGCCTTCGGTGGCGTGCCCGTGGCCTGGTCGAGCTGGGTTGCACGTGCGGTGCCCGATCAGGCCGAGAGTGCCGGCGGGATGGTGGTCGCTGCTGTGCAGTCTTCCATCGCCGCGGGTGCCGCTTTGGGCGGCCTGGTGTTCGGGTTCGGGGGCATTGTTGCCGTGCTCACCGTTGCTGCGGCGGTGATGCTCATCGCGAGCCTGCTCATTGCGTTCCGTGTCAGGGTGAGTTCGGCGACGTTGTCGGCGGGTCCGGTGTTTCACATCTAGTCGTCATCTGTCCTGAGCGTCCTGCCGAAACTGAAAATCAAACAGCCGCCGGGTGGTTGGTGGACCGATACCCAAACGGTCACCATTTGCCGGCGTGACGGCGCGGCGCTACGCTTCCACGATGTCTACTTCGACCTCCGCAGCACTCGACGGCGGGCGCGGCCCCGCCGAGCACGATGTGCGCACCCAGATCATCGTGGCCGCCACCGCGCATTTCAGCCATTACGGCTACGACAAGACCACGGTGTCCGACCTTGCCAAAGCCATCGGTTTTTCCAAGGCTTACATCTACAAGTTTTTTGCCTCCAAGCAGGCCATCGGTGAGGTGATCTGCGCCAATTGCCTCGGTCAGATCGAAAGCGAGGTTCGTCAAGCCCTGCAGGGGGTGCAAGCGCCTGACGATAGGCTGCGTGTGTTGTTCACCGTCATTGTGGAGGCCGGTCTTCGCCTGTTTCTGCAGGATCGGCGCCTGTATGAAATCGCCGTCGCCGCCGCGACGGATCAATGGCCATCAGCGAAGGCGTATCAAGACCGGATCGGGCAGCTTGTTGAAGACATCATCAAGGAGGGACGTGCCTGCGGAGCGTTCGAGAGCCGGACATCACTTGAAGAGACCGGCCGCGCGGTCTATCAGGTCCTGCTTCCTTATCTGAACCCGGTGACGCTGCCGCACCTGGCGACCTTGCACGAAGAAGCGCCCAAAGCCTTGCAGGAGCTGGTCCTCAGGAGCTTGCAGCCACGCCAGTAGTGACTATTGACGAAATGAGTCACTAGGAACAAAATGCGCCCGGACACCCCACTCCGGAAGGCCGCATGCGTCGCTGTTTTGTACTCCCAGCCATTTCCTGTGTTGTTCCGTTGCTCCTTGTGGCCTGCAGCAGGGCGGGTGAAAGCGACCCCCGAACCGCGCCGCCCATCGTCCGGGTCGCCCAGGTGCAGCCGTACACGGGAAACGCGCGGACCTTCACTGGCATCGTCGCCGCACGGGTGCAGAGCGATCTGGCCTTCCGGGTGGGGGGCAAGATCACCGAGCGCCTGGTCGAGACGGGGCAGACGGTCAAGCGCGGCGACGTGCTGTATCGAATTGATCCCATCGATCTGAACCTGGCCGCAGCGTCCCAGCAGCAGGCCGTCATCGCAGCCCGTGCGCAGAATGTGCAAGCCACCGCGGACGAGGCGCGCTATCGCGACTTGGCGGCCAAGGGCGTTGTATCCCGGTCGGCCTACGATCAGATCAAGGCTGCCGCAGACGCGGCGTCCGCGCAGCTCAAGGCAGCCGAAGCCCAAGCCCGTGTCGCGCGCAATGCCAGTCAGTACACGGCACTTGTTGCCGATGCCGATGGGGTGGTCATGAACATTCTGGCCGAGCCCGGCCAGGTCGTTGCAGCGGGGCAGATCGTCGCCCGGCTTGCCCGTGCAGGCAGCCGCGAGGCCGTCGTCCAGCTGCCCGAGACACTTCGGCCGCAGATCGGCTCGGCGGCGTCCGCTTCCCTGTTCGGGGCAAGGGGCAGGATTCCGGCACGGTTGCGTGTGCTCTCTGAATCGGCAGATCCCGCAACCCGCACCTTTGAAGCCCGCTACACCCTGGAGGACGGCAGCACGGCATTGCCGTTGGGGTCCACCGTGGCGGTAGCGGTTGAAGGCACCGCAGCTGCAGGCAGGGCGGGGGGCGTTGAGGTCCCATTGGGCGCGGTGTTCGATCCCGGCAACGGGGCCGGTGTCTGGGTCATCGGGGGCGAGCCACTCAAAGCCCGTTGGACGCCGGTAGTGGTCAAGCGATTGGGTGACGACCAGGCCCTGGTTGAGGGCGCGTTGAGTGCATCCGACCGAGTGGCCGCACTGGGCGCGCACCTGCTCCGCGAAGGGCAGGTGGTTCGTCTGGCCGATACCGCCACGACCACCGCTGGCAAGGGAGCCCACCCGTGAGTGGGTTCAACCTGTCGGCGCTTGCGGTGCGCGAGCGCGCGATTACCGTCTTTCTGATCTTCCTGGTCTCGGTTGCCGGCATCGTGTCGTTCTTCCAGCTGGGCCGCGCAGAGGACCCGGCGTTCACTGTCAAGGTGATGACAGTGATCACGGCGTGGCCGGGTGCCACGCCCACGGAGATGCAGGACCAGGTGGCCGAGAAGCTGGAAAAACGCCTGCAGGAGCTGCGCTGGTATGACCGCAGCGAAACATATACGCGTCCCGGCCTGTCTTTCACCACGCTGACCCTGCAGGACGGTACGCCTCCTTCGGAGGTGCAGGAAGAGTTCTACCAGGCGCGCAAGAAGATGGCCGACGAAGCCGCAAACCTGCCCGCAGGTGTCATCGGCCCAATGGTCAATGACGAATACGCCGATGTCACCTTCGCGCTGTTCGCGTTGAAAGCCAAGGGCGAGCCGTTCCGCGCGCTTGCACGTGACGCCGAAACCCTTCGCCAGCGCCTGCTGCATGTCCCGGGGGTAAAGAAGGTCAACATCATCGGCGAGCAGTCCGAGCGGATCTATGTGGAGCTTTCCCACCAACGTCTGGCCAACCTGGGCATCACGCCGCAGGCAGTGTTTGCCGCGCTGAACGGGCAGAACGCGTTGACGCCGGCCGGCTCCGTGGAGGCCAAGGGCCCGCAGATCTTCATCCGCCTCGACGGCGCGCTGGATCAGCTGCAGAAAATCCGGGATACCCCCATCGTTGCGCAGGGCAGGACGCTGAAGCTGCAGGACATCGCCACCGTCAAGCGCGGCTATGAAGATCCGTCGACCTTCATGATCCGCAACGGGGGCGAGCCCGCCATGCTGCTCGGGATCGTCATGCGCGACGGCTGGAACGGCCTGGATCTGGGCGCCTCGCTCGACGCTGAGGTCAAGAAGATCAACGACGGCCTGCCGGTGGGGATGGCCCTAGAGAAAGTCACCGATCAGGCGGTGAACATCAGCGCCTCGGTCGACGAGTTCATGATGAAGTTCTTCGTCGCACTGCTGGTGGTGATGGTGGTGTGCTTCGTCAGCATGGGCTGGCGCGTCGGCATCGTGGTGGCAGCTGCCGTACCGTTGACGCTGGCCGCGGTGTTCATGGTGATGGCTGCCACCGGAAAGAACTTTGATCGCATCACGCTCGGTTCGCTGATCCTGGCGCTGGGCTTGCTGGTCGATGACGCGATCATTGCCATCGAAATGATGGTGGTGAAGATGGAAGAGGGCTACAGCCGGATCAAGGCATCGGCCTATGCCTGGAGCCATACGGCGGCGCCGATGCTGGCCGGCACCCTGGTCACGGCCGTGGGCTTCATGCCCAATGGCTTTGCCCGCTCAACTGCCGGCGAATACACCAGCAACATGTTCTGGATCGTCGGCATTGCGCTGATCGTATCGTGGGTGGTCGCGGTGTTCTTCACGCCCTATCTTGGCGTGAAGCTTCTGCCTGAACTGAAGGCCGTGGAGCGCGGCCACAGCAGTCTCTACGATACGCCGCGCTACAACCGCTTCCGGTCAATCCTGGCGCGCGTGATTGCGCGCAAGTGGCTGGCCGCAGGTTCGGTGATCGGCCTGTTCGTGCTTTCGGTGGCAGGCATGGGGTTGGTGAAGAAGCAGTTCTTCCCCATCTCTGATCGCCCGGAGGTACTGGTCGAGGTGCAGATGCCCTACGGCACCGCCATCGAACAGACCAGCCTGGCGGCCAGGAAGGTGGAGAAGTGGCTGTCCGCGCAGGAGGAGTCGAAGATCGTCACGGCCTACATCGGCCAGGGCGCGCCGCGCTTCTACCTCGCCATTTCGCCGGAGCTCCCCGATCCCGCGTTTGCCAAGATCGTCGTCCGCACCGACAGCCAGCAACAGCGCGATGCGCTGAAGGCAAGGCTCCGCCAGGCAGTGGCGGAGGGACTGGCGCCTGAAGCACGCGTGCGCGTCACGCAGCTGGTGTTCGGGCCTTACTCGCCTTATCCGGTGGCCTATCGGGTCAGTGGCCCGGATCCGGATGTCATCCGCGGCATTGCGGCCAAGGTCGAGCAGATCATGCACGCCAGCCCGATGATGCGGACCGTGAACACCGACTGGGGCGTTCGCACGCCAACGTTGCACTTCACGTTGGACCAGGACCGCCTGCAGGCGATGGGCATGACCTCTGTGTCTGTCTCGCAGCAGTTGCAGTTCTTCCTCAGCGGGGTGCCGGTCACTGCCGTTCGTGAGGACATCCGCACCGTCGAAGTGGTTGCCCGATCTGGCGGGGATACGCGCCTGGACCCGGCGCGCATTGCCGATTTCACTTTGGTCGGCGTCGGTGGCCAGCGCGTGCCGTTGTCCCAGATCGGCGCTGTCGAAGTGCGCATGGAAGAGCCGGTACTGCGGCGGCGCGATCGCGTGCCGACCATCACCGTGCGCGGTGATATCGACGATGCCCTGCAGCCACCGGACGTATCGGCGGCCATCAGCAGGCAGCTTCAGCCACTTATCGCCTCGCTTCCCGAGGGATATGCCATTGCCCAGGCCGGCGCCATTGAAGAGTCCGGCAAGGCGATGAGCGCCATGCTGCCGCTGTTCCCGATCATGCTGGCGATCACCTTGCTGATCATCATCCTGCAGGTGCGCTCCATCTCCGCAATGATCATGGTCTTCATGACCAGCCCCCTCGGCCTGATCGGCGTGGTCCCGACCCTGCTGTTGTTCCAGCAGCCGTTTGGCATCAACGCCCTGGTTGGACTGATTGCATTGTCGGGCATCCTGATGCGCAACACGCTCATCCTCATCGGTCAGATCCACGAAAACGAGGAAGCCGGGATGGAAACCTTCCACGCGATCATCGAGGCGACGGTTCACCGGGCGCGCCCGGTGATCCTGACCTCCCTGGCAGCGGTGCTGGCCTTCATTCCGCTGACCCATTCGGTGTTCTGGGGAACGCTTGCCTACACGTTGATCGGCGGCACCATCGCCGGCACCGTGATGACGCTGGTCTTCCTCCCGGCGATGTATGCCATCTGGTTCAAGGTCCGAGCGGACAAGACCCGCGTTGCCTGAAAGTGGCCTGGATCTCTTTTACATGGGAAGTGAGTCATGAACATTGCCGACAAAGATCGCATCGTAGTGACCGGAATGGGTGTGGTGAGCCCGCTGGGCTGCGGCGTGGAAACGGTGTGGTCGCGCCTGCTGGCGGGACGTTCCGGAATTGGCCCGCTGGGCGAGGCGCTTTCCGCCGGAACGGGCTGCAACGTAGGCGGCCGCGTGCCCGACCGGGTGCAGGATCCTGAGGCGGGCTTCGACTCCAGCGACATCATCGCGCCGAAAGATCTGAAGAAGATGGACCGGTTTGTCGAGTTTGCGCTGGTAGCCGCCCACGAAGCGCTTGCGCAGGCCGGGTGGCGCGAGGCTGATGAGCGTGGCCTGCTGCGAACGGCGACCGTGATTGCGACGGGGATCGGTGGCTTTGGATCCATCGTCAATGCGGTGCACACCACCGAAAGCCGTGGGCCTGGCCGGTTGTCGCCTTTCACTGCACCTACCTTCCTGGCCAATATGGCGGCAGGGCAGGCGTCGATCCGGTACGGGTTCAAGGGGCCGCAGAGCGCACCCGTCACGGCATGCGCGGCGGGCGTCCAAGCCATTGGTGATGCGGCGCGCCTCATCCGGTCCGGCGAGGCGGACATTGCGCTGTGTGGCGGCGCGGAAGCTGCGATGCATCGGGTCAGCCTGGGCGGCTTTGCGGCGGCCAAGGCACTGAGTACGTCGTTCAACGACACGCCACAGGCAGCGTCCTGCCCGTTTGATGAGCAGCGGGACGGCTTCGTCATGTCAGAAGGGGCAGGGCTGCTGGTGATCGAGCGGCTGGATCATGCGCTGGCGCGTGGCGCCACCCCGCTGGCCGAGCTGGTCGGCTACGGCACCACCTCTGATGCGTATCATCTGACTGCGGGCCCCGACGACGGCAGTGGTGCGCGCAGGGCGATGGAGATCGCGCTCGCGCAGGCGGGCATTGCCGCCGGGCAGGTCGACCACATCAACGCGCACGCAACCTCGACCCAGGTGGGGGATCGGGCAGAGCTTGCGGCCATGCGTGCCCTGTTCGGTGCCCGCCCAGATCTTCTGATCTCTGCCACCAAGTCCAGCACCGGGCACCTGCTCGGGGCAGCTGGCGGCATCGAAGCCATCTTTACCGTGCTTGCTTTGCGCGATCAGGTCGCACCAGCGACACTCAACCTCGGCCGCCCCGATCCGTTGGCCGAAGGGCTTTCGATCGTCGCCGGCGTGCCGCGCACGGCTGGCATCGAGTTCGCGTTGACCAATGGATTTGGTTTTGGCGGCGTCAATGCCAGTGCACTGTTCAGGCGCATGTGAGCGTGGCTGCCTCCAGCGGCTTCCCAAGCAAAACCGCCCTGCGCTGGGAAGGTGCACGGGCGTTGAGCCGGCGCTGGATGCTGGATGCCGCCGGCACTGTGTTTGCTGAAGAAGGGTTCGAGAACGCGACGATGAAGCGCATTGCCGAGGTCTGTGGCGTAACCAAGGTCACGATCTATGCGCACTATCGTGACAAGGCGCGGCTCTACAAGGCTGTCATGGACGGCCATCTGGCATCGATACCGGATGCCCGGCTCGACGCGCACGGAGCAATGGATCTTGGTGATGTGCTGATGCGCATCAGTGACGGCATCGAACGGTTGGCAGCGGACCCGGCATGCCAGGCCTTCTGCCGGACGCTGTCGCGTTCTGATCATGCACGTGATGTCTACATGGAACACTGGAGCACGAAACTGGAACCGTATCTGGACCTTGCGACACGAGCGATGGCGAGCGCCCCGGTCCGCTCGAGCCACCCGGGTGACAGTGAGAAGTTCCTCAGGCTCATCCTTACAGAACATGGCCTGCCTCATGGGGCGATGCCCGTGTCCGGGAGTGAAGCAACCGTGGCGCTCTTCATGCGCGCCTATGGGATGACGCTGCCGGAGGCCTGAAAGACTCCCCGGGAACATTGAGTCGATGCCTCAAGGCCATCCGGCTTTCGTCATGGCCCCGCCAGGCATTCAGCGCACGCTCGATTTCAGTCCAGGAAGCATGACTTCATGCACTGCAGATTGACTACAAATGTAGTCATTATCTCTGTGTCCATTGAAGGAGCCTGCCATGAGAGCACCTCTGCTTGCCTGCTTGTTCTTCCTGGCGCTACGCCCGTTTGCGGCCGCAGCCAACACGCCTGATGCCTTGGCAGCGATAGAGCGGAATGCCCGCAACGCGCGTTCCGACGCGGTCTACATTGAAAGCGGGCGCGGGGTGCTGCTGCAGATCGCGCCGGAAGCCGGTGAAGACCGCATCCACCTGATGTCGGCGACCAAGTCCGTCGTCGCCCTGGCCATCGGGCTGCTGCTCGATGACGGCAAGCTCGCATCCATCGACGAACCGGTCAGCACGGTGTACCCGGAATGGCGCCAGGGCAGGAAGCGGGACATCACGATCCGGATGTTGATGGACCACACCTCCGGCCTGCAGAACGTGGCCAACGCGGGGGTGGAACTGGAGGGCGCGCCGGATCTGGTGAAGCTGGCGCTGGCGGCCGAGGTGTCCAGCGATCCAGGCACCACCTTCGCCTACAACAACAAGGCGACCAATCTTCTGCCGGACATCGTGAAGCGGCTTGCCGGCAAGCCACTGGATGTCTATCTGGACGAACGGTTGTTCAAGCCGCTTGGCATCACCGGCCATGCATGGATGAAGGACCAGGCCGGGACGCCCATGGGCATGGCCGGGCTGTCGCTGTCGGCGGTTGATCTTGCAGCGATCGGACGATTGATGCTGGACGGCGGTGTCACCCCGGGCGGCAAGCGGTTGCTGAGCGAACGCTCGGTGGCGTTGATGACCGCCGAAAGCGCGCGTTCCCCCGACGTCGGCCTGTTGTGGTGGCGCATCCCCGCATGGGAGCACTACCGATTGAAGGCCGGTGCAGCCACGCTTCTGAGCGCTCGCAGCATGGATGCCGTGATGCTGGACGCGCTGCTGGCCGCCGCCGGCCAGGTATTTGACAGCAAGTCAGCGCTGATCAGCTTCCTGGCCGACCGGCTGGGACCGAGCTGGCCACAGCGCTATGCTGCGGAAATCACCGGGCGTGGACTGAAGCTCGGCGACATCTTCGACATCGACCGAGGGCCGGTAGCGGCATACGCCGCCAACGGCTATCTCGGCCAGCACCTGGTCATTGTTCCCGACAAGGGCGTGGTGGCGGTAAGGCAGATTCAACGGCGGGAGAGCCACAGCGCCCCGCTCGACGATTACGCCGCCTTTCCCATGGATGTACTGCGGTTGGCAGAGACACTGTGACTGGCCAGCACGCTAGGGAAGGCGGCAGCCCGCGAACACATCCAGTCCCGGCTGGTAGATACCGCTGCTGATATCGAACAGTCCCAGCAGGGAGTGGAAGAGATTGTCGTGGCTGTAGGATCCGGTGCGCGCAGCATGGCGCAGGCAGGCCAGATCAAGGCGGGCATGGCTTGCAAAGCCCGGGGAGAACCACATCACCATCGGCACCTGGGTCTGCTCGCGTGGCGCTATGAAGTAGGGCGTTCCGTGCAGATACAGGCCGCGCTCGCCAAGCGACTCGCCGTGATCGGAGACATAGATCAGTGCAACGTCACGCTGCTCCGAATAGGTCTGCAGCAGGTCGATGGCCTTGCCCAGCAGCCGGTCGGTATAGACCAGCGTATTGTCGTAGGTGTTGGTCAGCGCTTCGTTGCTGCACTTCTGTATCTGGTTGCTGTCGCAGGTAGGGCTGAATGCCCTGGAGTCGGCGGGATAGCGTTCAAAGTAGGTGGGGCCATGGCTGCCCAGCTGGTGCAGTACGATCAGACCATCACCCTGCATGGCCGCGATGCGCGTGTCCAGCTGGTGCAGCAGGATCTCGTCATGGCAGGTGCCGTCCTTGTTCACGCACAACCCAGGCACCTTCAGCGGCGGCATGTCGTCGGTAGGAACGCGGTTGCACACGCCCTTGCAGCCACCGTTGTTGTTGTCGCGCCAGAGTACGCTGGCGCCGGTGCGCTGCAGGACGTCCAGTACGTTCTCCTCCGATGCCGCAGCGACGCCCTCGTACTGCGACCGCGGCATCTGCGAGAACATGCACGGCAGTGACACCGCCGTTGATGTGCCGCAGGATGCAACGTCCCGGAAGCTGATGACGCCGTCCTTGCGTGACAGCTGCGGGTTGGTCGGGCGCGGATAGCCGTTGAGCTGGAAGTTCTTTGCACGTGCCGTCTCGCCGGCCACCAGGATGACCAAGCGCGGGCGCTCGCCGGGCGCGCGCGCGGCGTCTTCACCGATCGTGCGCAGCGGCTGTGCCTTGGCGCTGTAGCTGCTCCGGAGGTAGCCATAGGTGTGACGAAGGACGTTCATCGGCAGCACCTGCTCGCGGATGTAGCGGTTGTTGCGGAGCAGGGACGAGTACTCCTTGTAGAACGCCAGGCTTACCGCTGCCAGCACCATCAGCGTCGCCAGCACGTTCCCCAACCACACCAGCGCCGCCCGCAAAGGACGCCCGCTGTTTCCACTGCGCATGATCAGCAGAACACATGTGGGTAGCGCGCCCAGCAACAGCACCGTCAACAGCAACGGCAGCGACAGGTAGGAGGTCATTTCAGCCTGGTTGGTCTCCAGCGCGTTCTGCACCATGTCGCGGTCGATCAGTACGTTGTAATGCAGCATGAAGTAGGTGCACGCAGCGCTGACGACAACCAGCAACGCCAGCACCGGTTTGCGCGCATAGGGAAGCATGCCGATGGGCGTGAACAGCAGATTGAACAGGCACAGCAGCAGCACCGGAAGGCTGCAGAAGAACAAAGCGCTGCGCAGATCATGGATATCGATGAGAGACCAGAGCGTCTTCCAGAGAGCGATGTTTCCCAGCGTGGTGAAGAACAATGCCGTGCACCAGACAAGCAAGATCGGATGTTGCGGGACAGACCTGAAGCATGAACGCACGTGCTGAATCCGCTGAGCCAGAAGTGCGCGCAGTATCTGGACGCGTTCATCAGGAAGTTGTCAGGTTCGTTGCTCATCCCAACAGGACCACGGCCCACACCGTACCTACCATCAGCAGGGCCGTGCTCTGTGCGGCACTGCCCATGTCCTTGGCGTTCTTGGAAAGTGGATGGTGTTCCAGAGAGATGCGGTCGACCACCGCTTCGATGGCCGAGTTGAGCAGCTCCACCAGCAGGCTGATGAAGCAGACCATCAGCATCAGGGCGCGCTCGCTGCGGCTGACGTCCAGCAGGAGCGCGATGGTTGCCAGCGCGCCATGCAGCAACAGCAGCTGCCGGAACGCGGCCTCACCCTTGAATGTCGCGACGAAACCGTCGCGGGAATGGATCACGGTATGCAGGATGCGGCGCAGCCCGCTCTTGCCGTGTGCGTACTTGCCGTTGCCCTTGGGTTGCCCTGGCTGCATTTCGTACCTGCCTTCATGAAGAGATCCGGCAAGGGTGGAAGGGGCAATGTCAGGAAGCTGTCAGGTATCGGCTGCGGCTGGGCGCATCTGCAGGGTGAAGCAGCAGCCTTGCACCGAGGTATCGACCGTCATCTGCCAGCCAAGATGCTCGACCACGCGCTGCACGATGGACAGGCCCAGACCTTCGCCACTCTGCCGGGCGCTGGTCACGAAGCGCTGGAACTGCTGCGCGTCGATGCTGGACGGCAGCCCCGGGCCGGTATCGGCAACCCGCAGCGTGGTTCCACGCAGCTCCACCCGTACCTCGCCTTCCTCCGTGTACTGGCACGCATTGCGCAGCAGGTTCCAGATCACGCTCTGTGCCAGCACGTCATTGGTCAGCAGCTGCTCGTCCTGCGCTGCATCAAGGGTCAGGCGCACCGGCTTTCCTGCCAGCCACGGCACGCATCGCGCCATGCATTCCTCGATCACCGGTCGCAGCAGGAGGTTGCTGCGTGGCACCGTCCTGGGGTCGCGGGAAAGCAGCAGCAGGCAGGTCAGCTGGCGCTGCATTTCCTGCGTGGTCCGCACAATGCGCTCGGCACTGGCCAGCAGCCGGCTGTCGGCCGGCAACTGGTGCAGCAGCGTTTCGGCGGCGCCACCGATGATCGCCAGTGGTGTGCGCAGTTCATGGCTGGCGTCGCCGGCGAAGCACTGTTCACGCTGCAGGAACTGCTCAAGTTCGTCGCTGTGCTGGGCAAAGGCACGCGCCAGAACGCCGATCTCGTCGCGCGCGTCCTGGAAGGGGAAGGGCTTGTGCTTGTTCTGCACGGCATCAGCCAGGCGCGTAATGGGCGCGATGACGTGGGCCGACGTCCGGCGACCAATCCAGAACGCACAGAGCACGCAGGTCAGGATCACCAGCGCAGCAAAGGCGTTGATCAGGTGCTCGAGGTAGGCGTAGTGATCACCGTGCTGCAGCAGGTAGTAGCGCTGCCCGTTGCTTTCGAAGACCCGAAGATGCCATTCGTTCGGTGCGGCTTCACCGTGGTAACCCAGCCCGTACCGGCGCAGCACCTGCGGAACCGTATGCGGATCAAACAGCTGGCTGCCTTCCGGCAGGTCCGGTTGCACGCCTTGAGCCAAGGCCACCTGCAGCCTGCGGACCTCCCGGTCTTGGCTCATCGAAACCACGGAGGCCCTTACTTCGTCATAGTCCACCAGTTCGACCAGTACGATGAAGCCCATGGCACCGGCCATCAGCAACACGAACGCAACGGTGATGCGCGTTCTCAGGGTCAAGCTTCGATAGAGGGACTTCAGCGAGCGGGCATTCATGGGTGGCGACTATTCCGCATGTGCTGGCGCCGGCGTGCCCAGGCGCCAGCCGACACTGTGCACGGTCGCAATGAGTGCAGGGTCGAACGGCCTGTCCACCTGAAGGCGCAGCTCATGGATATGCGTACGTAGTGCGCCGCTCTCCGGCGGCTCGTCGCCCCATATCAGGTACTCCATCTCCTGCTTGCGCACCACCGCCGGCGCGGCCCGCATCAGGCACATCAGCAGCTTGTGCGTGGTCGGTGTCAGGTTGAGGGCCTGGCCCTGGCGCCATGCCTGTGGCGAACGGGTGTCGACCCGCAGGTCCGCCCAGGCCAGCACGCTCTGCACCTGCCGGCCCTGGGCACGGCGGACCAGCGCCTTGATGCGCGCGTCCAGCTCCTTCAGGGAAAAGGGCTTGACCAGGTAATCATCCGCACCCAGCGCGAGCCCCTGCACGCGGTCTTCCACCGGATCACGGGCGGTCAGCATCAGGATCGGCACCGGGTTCTGGAACTTCTCGCGGAGTGTCCGGCTCAGTGCCATGCCATCAAGGCGGGGCAGCATCAGGTCCAGCAGGATGGCATCGTAATCATTCTGCGTTGCCCTGCGCAGGCCGCTGGCACCATCCCGTGCGTCGTCAAGTACGTAGCCCAGTGGCTCGAAGAACGCGTAAAGGTTGGCAACCAGCTCGGGGTTGTCTTCAATGATGAGCAGTCGTGTCATGGGCTACGTGCATCCGTGCATTAGCAGCGGACTTTGGACGATCACCTGGGGTTTGCCAAGTGCGGGGAAGTGCTGCAGGCCATCGCCGGGCGCGGCGACAGGCGGCTGTGGTAGCGTGCCAGGATGAAGATCCTTGCCATATCCGGTAGTGCACGCCGGCTGTCCACCAACACCGCATTGCTGAGGGCGCTGGAAGAAATCGCGCCGCCGGATATCGCGCTGACGACCTGCGCCGATCTCGGCGGGCTTCCCGTTTTCTCTCCCGACCTTGAAGATCTGCCCTTGCATGACAGCGTCGTGCGCTTCAAGCAGTGCATTGAAGCCAGCGATGGCATCCTGATTTCAAGCCCCGAGCACGCAAGAGGCATTCCCGGCGGCCTGAAGAACGCCATGGATTGGCTGGTATCGGGCGACCTTGTGGTTGCAAAGCCCATCGCCTTGGTGCACGCCTCGCATCGCGGCGACGACATGCTCGCGTCTCTCCGGCTTGTGCTGTCGACCATCAGTTCCCGCTTCAACGAGGAACTGTTCCTGCGCTTTCCTTTCATGAAGATGGAGCCGGAGGCCATTGCCAGTGCTGTAAGACAACCGGTCAATCGCGCGCCGGCAGAGGCCTTTCTTCAGGAATTCGCCCGCTACTGCGGCCGACCGCAGGGTGATCGCGCATGATCGATAGCGCGGCCTGCTGACAAGGGCCTTCCGGACACGCACCGTGCGTCCGCAAGGCCCGGCCATGCGCTTGCGGCGTCAGCGGGTCACAGGGGTGCAGATGGGAATAGCCTGCAGCGTCCACGAACTGCGGCAGCGTCCACAGCTGGCCATGGGCCCCCAGCGCCTGCAGACGCTGTACATGTCGCCGGCAATGAGGGTGAGGGCGCCGCATTGCTGAACGCGGGTTTGCGGGCGCCCATCGGGTCCGGTCGGGCGCACGGATTCATTCACAGGCGCTGCCCTATATTCCGGGTCACAACGCTGCATACCGCGGCTGGAACGGGAGTATCCCCATGAAAACCGGACGTTTGCTTGGCATTGCCCTGGGTGCGGCAGTCACCCTGGTGGCTGCCCCTGCCTGGGCAGATCCGCCGCACCATGCACGTGGCAACGGACCGCCGCCCCACGCAGGCGGCCCCCACAACCGCGACGCACCGCCGCCGGGCTGGCAGAAAAAGGCATGGCGCCGCGGCGATCGCTTGCCCTGGGCCGAGGTTGACCGCCGCTACTGGGTGGACGACTACGCGCATTACCGTCTGCGCGATCCCGGCCGCGGTCAGCGGTGGGTGCGGCAGTCGGATACGGAATACCTGCTGGTGGAGATCGCCACCGGCGTGATCATCGACGCCTTGCGTCGCTAGGGATTCCGGCACGAGCCCCCGGGCGGCGCGCAGCCGCCGCGGGGGTAATGGCGGCACGGCCGCCGGTGACATCGCGCTCTCACCCCGGCAACTCGCACTTCATCTTGCCGTCCACGTAATACGGCTTGGGTACGTTCGGGTTGTCGCTGGTCTTCTCAAAGACCACTTCGAACGACGCTGCGTCGGGCGAGCCCTTGCGATCGGTACACGCGTCGTGGAGTTTTTTCTTGACCGCGGCAATGCCGGCCTCGCGGTTGGCACCGTCGGCGCTGTTGGTCAGGTTCACGGTTTCAGCCAGGGCCAAGGGGCTGAAGGCAGACAGGCAGCCGGCGATCATCAGGGTATGCAGCTTGGTCAAGGGTGCACCTCGCGGAAGTCCAATGAGGCGGTCAGCATAATGCGGGAGCGTTAACAGCACGTGCCCGCTAGCGGCAGTTGGCTTGGCTGATGTTGTTTGGTACAAGCCAAGCTGTCGAAGATCAGAGAATGGGCGCGAGCCATGTCCGAACCCTATTCGGCCCTGCTCAGGCTGCAGCTGCCGCGCGAGCGTCTTGCACGCTGGTTGGCGGCCCCGGTGCCTGCAACATCGAGGTGGGATGACTGGCGATCCATCGCCGGCCGGTGGCGCCTGCCCGGCGGCGTCGATCTGGCTGCGTCCAGTGATGTGGAGCTGGGTGAATTCCTCTCCGATTGCACTGCAATGCTGGCCCGGCATGCGGACAATCGCGCCGCGTTGGCCGCCCTCCTGGAATCGGCGCAGGCGGAGAACATCAAGGTTGCGGCCTACGATCGGGCCGGGGCGTACTTCGTTGCAGGGTCACTGACGTATTCCGAGAACCTCTATGATCTGGTCGTGTTCCTGGCGATGGCGCGGGGCGCCGCCGATTTCCTTGAGCCTGGCGAGCACGGCGTGGCACTGGTGCACGACTACCTATGGGCCGAGGACGGTGAGCGGGAGACGGTTGCTGCGGTCCACCTCGCCGGCAAGGGCGATTCGGGCTTCATGACGCCGGCGCAGGCCGGCGAGACCGCTGCGACCTTCGATGCAATGGTCGCGCTCATGCTGGACGGAGCGGACGACCCGCAGTTCACTCCACGCAATCAGTTCGACCGTATCCAGGAGCGCGGCCATGCGGCCCAGGAGAACTAGATGACAAGCACAGGCACCCGCAGGGATCCAGTCAGCAGGAGAGCACGCTGCTTGCCCGGCGCCCTCGTGCTCTGCTTCTGCATGCTGGCCGGATCTGCGCTGGCGCAGACAGCGCCGGTCACGCGCACCTGGTTCGTGAGCGGAGCAGAGTTGGCCAAGCTCCTGCAGGGCAGGGGTGAAGACGGATTCTGCAGCGGCGATCAGTGCCGGAACCTGGCGAGCGCCCGCGCGGGCGCCTACATCCAGGGCGTTGCGGATACAGGCCGAGGGCAGTGGTGTGGCCAGGGACATATTCTCCCCCATGAACTGGTCGATCGTGTGTCTTCGCACATCCGGCAGCTACCCGCCGAACGACTGCATCAGGATGCCGCATCTCTGGTCATTGAAGCGCTGGAGACTGCGCTTCCCTGCCAGCAGGCGGCGTCTACCAGCGACCGCGCCCACGCCGCGCGGAGTGGGCGATGAGCCCCTGTCGCCGCTGCAGGTCGCCTGGCCGGAACAAAGCGAGAGCTGCCGCATGCGAGTGATGGAGACAGCGTTGTCTGCCGACGTGCTGGCCCTGCTGGAGACCAGCGGCCTGCCTACGGAGGATCTGCGTGCAGGCAGGCCGATCACCTTTCTGGCAGCGTCGTTGAATGGAGAGCTGCTCGGTTGCGTGGGCTATGAATCGAGCCGCGACGTCGTGCTCCTGCGCTCTTTGGCGATCCAGCCGATGTCGCAGGGCAGGGGCCTGGGGCGGCAACTGGTGGTGGAACTGGAGCAGCATGCCAAGGCGGCGGGTGGCAGGACCGTGTTCCTTCTCACGACCAAAGCAGCGCCCTTCTTCGAGCTGCTTGGCTATGAGCGTGTCGCGCGTGATGCAGCACCGGGATTCATCGCTACGTCGACGCAGTTCAGCGAACTGTGCCCAGGCTCGGCCCAGCTGATGATGCGTCGGCTGTAGGCCGGCCGGGACCCGGCGGGTGCTTCAGCCCCCTTGTCCATCGATGTCCGGCGCCTGCCGCGTTGCGATCCGGGATGCCCGGTGTCCAGAGGGCAGCGGCGGTGCCGATACCGAGGCGCGCGTGATCAACTGGTGCGCAAGCACGTGGTTGACAGTGGCGCGCCTTGAAGACGCGGGGCGGCGCATTTCCCGCAGCAGGATGTCTATCGCGTTGTCCGCCATCTCTGCGACCGGCTGATGGATGGTGGTCAGTTCCGGCCACACCATGGTCGCGGCGGAGGTGTCGTCGAAGCCCACCACCGAAAGATCCCCCGGCACCTGCAGGCCGCGGCGGTGGGCCACTGAAACAACCGCCGATGCCATGTCATCGTTGCTGGCGAAGATCGCACTGGGTGGCGGGACCTGGGCCAGCAGCCGCTCGGCTGCCTCCAGGCCGGAACGGTAGGTGAAGCAGCCGGGTTGCACGAGCGCGTCGTCGTAGCCGATGCCGGCATTGGCCAGTGCATCCCGGTAGCCCTGCCAGCGGTGCGCGCTGGCGGTCTGGTTCGGGTCGCCCTTGATATAGCCGATGCGGGTATGCCCGTAGACGATGAGGTGCGACACCATGTCATGGCTGGCCTGGCGGTCGTCGATGCGCACGCAGGAGATCCTGTCGCTGAAGCGGCTGGAGGCGATGGAGACGACGGGAACGCCCGCGTTGACGAATACCTCGACGATGTCCTTCGATTCACACAGCGGCGGCGGAAGAATCACGCCTGCCACGGTGGTGGCGAGTTGCCGTGCCGCCTCGCGACGCGCCGGGGTGCCCAGCTCATCCCAGGCAGCGATGACCAGCTGCGCCGCCGACCGGGTGGAACCGCGCAGCGCGCCGACCAGCAGTTCGCGCAGGTAGCTGGAGCTGGGGTTGGTGTAGATCAGGGCGATGCAGGTGTGCTGCGCCGCAGCCAGGGCGGAGGCAGCAGGGTTGGGCCGGTAGTCCAGCGCCAGTACGCTGCGCAGGACGCGTTCGCGGTTGCCTTCGCGTACCCCGGCATGGCCGTTGATGACACGTGACACCGTCATGGCGGAAACACCGGCATGGGCAGCGACGTCATCGATGGTGATGGCGCTTGCTTTTCGACGGACCGCTTTATGGCCGTTTTTCAAGGCTGGATTCCTTTGCTGCGCTGCATGATGACAAGCGCGATTGCGGATGAGTAGTCTGCGCCGTGACGCGATGGTAGCGCTACCACTGAGCCGGTGTAAGGCCAGCGGATGCCCCCCCTTTACCGCGCGGCTGTTCCGGCAGGTCTGAAAGCGAGTTTGAGTCGCAGTGGGTGCAAAGCGCACTGCGATGTTCGGTGTGGAAGACGGGCGTCGCCCGTACGTGCCCCCAGGAGGGGCGGTACATCCATTCGATCGTATGTCAGAGGGGAGAGTCATGAGCGCTGCTACTTTCCGTCGTACCCCAGGCCGGAGGGCTCGTCGATGAGCCGGACGCTGGCGAAGTTCACTTCCAGGGCCATGTTCACCTTTGTCGGTGGCGTCCTGGTCATCAATCCCGCATTCGCACAAGAGGCGTCAACGCCGGCACCCGTCGCCGGGCAGCAGAACCCGCCCAGCCCGACGCAGCTGGACACCGTGCAGGTCACCGGCATCCGCAACAGCCTCAGCCAGGCCATGGACATCAAGCGTGATTCGGCCGGCGTGGTGGATGCGATCAGTGCGGAGGACATCGGCAAGTTCCCCGATACCAACCTGGCCGAATCCCTGCAGCGCATCACCGGCATCTCGATCGAGCGCCGTGATGGTGAGGGCGCACAGGTAACGGCGCGTGGTTTCGGCCCTCAGTTCAACATGGTGACGCTCAACGGGCGGCAGATGCCCGGCGCCGATGCGTTCGGTGCGTCGGGGCAGGTCGCCATCGGTGGTGTCGACGGCGGCACCCGTGCCTTCAACTTCGCCCAGTTGGCCGCTGAAGCCATCAATGGCATCGAGGTCTACAAGACCAGCCAGGCCAATGTCCCCAGCGGTGGCATCGGTGCCACCATCAACATCCTGACCTCCCGGCCGTTCGACCACGAGGGCATCGTCGCCAGTGCCGGGGCGAAGGCCGTCTCCGACCGCAGCCAGCCGTTCGGCGACGACCTGACGCCGGAACTGTCCGGCATCTTCAGTTACGCCAATCCCGACAAGACCTTCGGCGTGGGCGTGAGCGCCAGCTACCAGAAACGCAAGGGCGGTTCGGTGCAGGCCACCGACAACTACTGGAACGTGCAGCCGTGGACCGGCACGATGCCGGGCAACCCGAGGGTGGTCAATGCGCCGGCGATCGGTGCGCTGTATGCGCGGCCGAACGACCTGCGCTATGCCTTCTCCGAATTCGAGCGTGAGCGCATCAACGGCCAGGCCGTGCTGCAGTTCGCGCCGACCGATGCGGTGACCTTGACCCTGGATTACACCTATTCGACCAACGAGATCACTGAAAATCGTGGCGAGCAGGGCATGTGGCTGCAGAACAGCAACTACACCGACATCGAATTCGATACCAGCGGTGCGGTTGCCACGCCGATCTACATCCGTGAAATCGCCGGCACCAAGGACTTCGGCCTTGAGCAGCAGCGCAGCATGCAGAAGTACAAGCTGGGTTCGCTCGGCCTGAACGCGGTCTGGAATGTGACCGACCGCTTCAAGCTCAGCTTCGATGCGCACAACTCGAAGAACGAAAGCCGCCCGAACGATCCGCTCACTGGTGGCGGCTCCATCTTCAGCAGCATCGCCGGCACCAACAACTGCACCGCCGGACCGCATTGCGGTGGGTCATGGGTGCAGGAAATGGTCTTCAACAGCGGCCTGCCGGTGGGCACCCAGGTCTGGTACCCGAGCACGGCCGATGCCATCGCCAACACCAACGGCGTGGTCAATCCGGGTTTCGCGCCGGGCGAGATCGGTTCGCAGGTGCTGCGCATCAACTCGCAGACACAGATCAGCGAGATCAAGCAGGGGCGTGTCGACGGTGAGTGGAGCTTCGACAAGGGGCGCTTCCAGTTTGGCGTGGACTCGAGCAAGCAGACCACCCACCGCATCCAGGCAGCGGAGAATTACAACACCCTGGGCGATTGGGGCGTGGCCAACGTTGACGGGGATGTTGCCAACGGGCTGATGGACCTGCTGCAGCCGGTCAACATCGTCGGGCTGTTCAACGACTTCAATGCCAACAGCTTCACGGCCTGGCGCGGCGATGCCGGTCGCCTTGCGCAGTGGGCGGCGGACAACTATGGCGCCAATCTCGGCGTGAGCCCGCAGCGCGCCGCCGATAACCTGGTGGAAGAGAAGACGAAGTCGGCCTACTTCCAGGTGGAGCTGGATGGCGAGCTGGGCGGCATGCGTACCAATACCCGCCTGGGTGTGCGCTATGAAACCACCGACGTTGTCTCCACCTCGAACATCGCCATCCCGGAAGCCATCGAGTGGCAATCCAACAATGACTTCCGCGTGGTGTTGTCCGACGAACAACAGCCGTTCACCGAGAAGAACAGCTACAGCTACATCCTGCCCAATCTGGATTTCAGCATCGATCTTCGTGAGGACCTGAAGGGGCGTGTCTCATTCGGCAAGAGCATCGCACGCGCGCCGATCGGCAACCTGTATGCCGGCCCGACCGCCCAGCAACCGTTCGGCTCGGTCCTCATCGACCCGTCCTCGCGGGCCAGCGGTACCGCACAGAACCCGCAGCTGAAACCGCTGGAATCGGACAACCTGGATCTGGCGCTGGAGTGGTACTTCGCCGATGCGAGCTACGTCTCGCTGACCTACTGGAACAAATCGGTCGACAATTTCGTCGGCAACACCATTGTCCAGGAGAATCTGTACGGCCTGCGCGATCCTACCGCCGGTCCGGATGCGCAGGCGGCGCTGGCGTTCCTCACCAGCGGTGCCTGCGTCACACAGGTCGGCGCTGCCAATGCAGCGGCGTGCTCGGCCAATGACACCTCGCTGTTCACCGCCCTGGCCCTGCTGCGCAACAATCCCGCCGGGTTGGGCGCCTACAACGGTACCGACGCCCAGGTGCTGGCCACTGAAGCAGCCTACGACCTGTACGGTACGGCCGGCGATCCGCTGTACCAGTTCAACGTCAATCGTCCCATCAACCAGAACAAGGCCAAGCTCCACGGCTGGGAACTGGGTGGGCAATACTTCTTCGGCGATACCGGCTTCGGCATCCTGGCCAACTACACCCTGGTCAATGGCGATGTGGGCTTCAACAACGCAGGCGACCCGGGCATCGACCAGTTCTCGCTCACGGGACTGAGCGACACGGCCAATGCGATGCTGATGTACGAGAAGTACGGTTGGTCGGTACGACTGGCGTGGAACTGGCGTGACCAGTACCTGATCCTGGCCAACCAGGGGGCCAGCCGCAATCCGTACTATGTGGAGGCGTATGAGCAGTGGGATCTCAGCGTGAACTACACCCTGGATGACCACTGGTCGTTTGGCCTGGAGGCGATCAACCTGACCGGTGAGGACGTACGCTGGCGTTCGCGCACCTCGCAGATGATCGTGAAGCTGGCCGACCAGAGCCCGCGTTACATGCTGGGCGTGCGTTACAGGTTCTGAACCGTGGGGTGCCGCTGCCTCGGCAGCGGCACCCGTTCCAGGCTGCTGACGGATTGGACAACACCATGTCGCGTTACGAAATGCTCAACAACATTGCCCATCGGGACCTGCGTGTGGCCACCGGCTTCGGCGCCGAGTTCGGCGATGCGGTGGGCATGGTGCCGGCCTATCCGAGCGAGTTCGCCGAACTGCAGCGTGAATATCCCATCTTCCTGCGCAAGGACCCCGCCACGGGCGGCTGGCAGGCGGTGGCCCTGCTGGGGTTCGAACAGCACGAGAACCTGTTCCTGCAGGACGGTCGCTGGAACGCCTCCTACCTGCCCGGTGCCGCGGCGAAAGGGCCATTCCTGATCGGTTTCCAGGAAGGGCACATCGATGGTGCGCTTACCCGGGAAGCGGTGTTGCACGTGGATCTGGATCATCCGCGCGTGACCGCAATGCACGGCGAGCCGGTGTTCCTGCCACAGGGCGGTAACTCGCCCTATCTGGACCATATCGCCGGGGTGCTGCGCGGCATCCACGACGGCCATGCCTTTGCCGCGGACATGTTCGCCACGCTCGACGCGAAAGGGTTGATCCAACCGATCACGCTGGACGTGCGGATCGACGCGGAGCATCGGGTCGGCGTCAACGGCCTGCATGCGGTCGACCGTGACCGCCTCGCGCTGCTGGAGGGTGCGGCGCTGGCCGAACTCAACCGCGCCGGCTACCTGGAGGGCGCCTATCTGATGCTGGCATCGCTGCACAACATGCGCCGCCTGATCGCCGAGAAGCAGCGACGCCTGCGCGCAGCGGATACCGCCGTCGCGGGCGGCAGGAACTGACCGGTGCTGGACGGCGTCGCCATGCGCACACTGGAAGGCCTGGATTCCACGGCGCTGCCGCTGCAGGCGCTGGTGGCAGCCGGCGAGCCAGTGGTGCTGCGCGGCATCGCGCGCGACTGGGCATTGGTGCAGGCCGGGTCGCGTTCCCTGCAGGAGGCCATGGCCTACCTGCGCGGGTTCGAAGCAGGCGTGCCTGTTCCCTATTCCTTCGGCGGCCCCGAGATCGAAGGGCGTCCGTTCTACAACGCGGACTTCACCCGCTTGAACTTCGAGGTCCGGCGTGGCCTGCTGACAGAGGTGCTGGACGCAATCGCCGACCACCTCGATTCGCCGAGCCCGCCCACCTATTACGTCGCTTCGCTGCTGATCGCGCGTGCGCTGCCCGGGTTCGCCCAGCACAACGACGCCGGACTGGCGGGGCAGGGCATCGATGCTTCGGCCAGCATCTGGGTCGGCAACCGGGTGACGGCTTCCTGCCATTACGACATTCCGGACAACCTGGCGTGCTGCGCGGTGGGCCGGCGCCGCTTCACCCTGTTTCCGCCGGAGCAGATCGACAACCTCTACCCGGGGCCGATGGAGCCCACCCCGGGTGGGCAGGTGGTCAGCGTGGTGGATTTCGACCAGCCGGATTTCGACCGCCATCCGCGCTTCCGTGATGCCCTGGCAAGCGCGCAGACCGCCACGCTTGAGCCCGGTGATGCCATCTTCATCCCAGGCCTGTGGTGGCACCACGTGCGCAGCCTGGAACCGTTCAACGTGCTGGTGAACTACTGGTGGCGCAGTGCGCCTGGCTATCTCGGCTCACCCCTGCCGGCGCTGCAGCATGCGATGTGGGCCCTGCGCGATCTACCGGCGCGCGAGAAGCAGGCGTGGGCGAAGATCTTCCAGTACTACGTGTTTGGTCCCGGCGAGCAGGCAGGGCAACACCTGCCCGAAGCGGCGCGGGGTGAGCTGGCACCGTTCGACGAGACGCAGGCGCGGCGCATGCGCGCCCAGCTGCTGGGTCGACTCAACCGCTGATGGGAGCATTGCATTGAACGCTGCGGACACTACACAAGGGCCGATCCGGAGAGTGGTGATCGCCGGTGGCGGCACCGCTGGCTGGCTGGCCGGCTGCGCACTGGCGCACCAGTTCCGCCAACAGCTGGACATCACCCTGGTGGAGTCCGAGCAGATCGGTACCGTGGGTGTGGGCGAATCCACCGTGCCGCCCATCCGCACGTTCCACCGTTTCCTGCAGATCGATGAGCAGGAGTTCCTGCGTGCGGTCGCCGGCACGTTCAAGCTGTCGATCTCGTTCGAGAACTGGCGTCGCCCCGGTGAACGCTTCATCCATCCTTTCGGCACGATCGGGCAGGGCACCTGGGCCACGCCGTTCCATCACTTCTGGCTGGACAGCCTGCGCCGCGGCATGCCCTCCGGGCTGGGCGACTTCTGCCTGGAAAGTGCCGCTTCCCTGGCCGACAGGTTCTCGCTGCAGACCCAACCCCAGGTCAACTACGCCTACCATTTCGACGCCGGGCTCTATGCCAGGTTCCTGCGCGGCAAGGCCGAAGCAAACGGCCTGCGGCGGGTGGAAGGCAAGATCCGCGAAGTCCGCCAGCATCCCCATGACGGCTCGGTTGCGTCGCTGGTGCTGGACGACGGGCAGGTCATCGAAGGCGATCTGTTCATCGACTGCACCGGCTTCCGCGGCCTGTTGACCGAGCAGACCCTGCATACCGGCTATGAAGACTGGAACGAATGGTTGCCCAGTGATCGCGCCGTTGCCGTGCAGACCGACTCGGCCGCGCCGCCGGTGCCCTACACCCGTGCCATCGCGCACGAGGCCGGGTGGCGCTGGCACATCGCGCTGCAGCACCGGGTCGGCTGCGGACTGGTCTTCTGCAGCCGCCACATGTCCGATGACGAGGCGCAGGCCAAGCTGCTGCGTGATGTGGACGGACAGCCCCTGCGCGATCCGTGGCTGGTGCCGTTCCGCAGCGGGCGCCGGTTGCAGGCCTGGAACAGGAACGTGGTGGCGCTCGGGCTGGCCAGTGGCTTCATCGAGCCGCTGGAATCGACCAGCATCCACCTGACCATCAGCGCCGTGGTGCGCCTGATCCAGCTGTTCCCGTCCGACGGCATCACCCCTTCGCTGGTGGCGCTGTACAACGACGTGAGCCGCCAGGAGATGGAGCACGTGCGCGATTTCATCATCCTGCATTACCACGCCAACCAGCGCGACGAGCCGATGTGGAAGGCCTGCCGCGAGATGGCGCTGCCTGAATCGCTGCAGGTCCGCCTGCGCGCGTGGCGCGAGCGGGCCCATGCCTGGCAGGACCCTGGCGAGCTGTTCCGGGTCGACTCCTGGACCAGCGTCCTGATGGGCCAGGGCATCCAGCCCGGACCGCCGCACCCGCTTGCGCGGGCCATCGGCGATGCGGACCTGCGCATCCTGTTGCATCGCATCCGGCAGCCAGTGCAGGAAACGGTGGCGAAGATGCCGACGCAGGCAGAGTTCATCGAGCGCTACTGCAAGGCGGCGCCGGACGCATGGCAAAGGGGCAGGGCCGTGGCGTAGCAGCAGTGCGCGCTGTTGCATCGAATTGGTAGCGCTACCTTCAAACCACTACGGGGTGCAGTGAATGGAATTGGTTGCGGGAATCGACGCTGGTACGCAAAGCCTGAAGGTGGTCGTCTACGACCCTGAAGGGCGCAGTCTCGTGGCCAGCGCCAGCGCGCCATTGCAGCTGACCAGCGCTGCAGACGGCAGCCGGGAACAGCGGCCGGCGGATTGGGTAACGGCACTGCACGCCTGCTTTGCTGCGATCGATCCGGCGGTGCGCTCCCGGATTGCCGCGCTGGCAGTCTCAGGACAGCAGCATGGGTTCGTGCCGGTCGATGCGGCCGGGGAGGTGCTGGCTCCGGCCAAGCTGTGGTGCGACACCAGCACCTCGGCCGAATGCGTGCAGATCATGGACGCCGCAGGCGGCACGGCGCGCACCATCGCGTTGGCCGGCAACCCGGTGCTTGCCGGTTACACCGCCTCCAAGCTGCCGTGGACGAAGACGCACCGGCCCGACGCCTACGCGCGGCTTGCCACCATCCTGCTGCCGCACGATTACCTCAATTTCGTGTTGACCGGCGAGCGTTTCTGCGAATACGGCGATGCGTCGGGCACCGGCTGGCTGGATGTGCGCACCCGAACCTGGTCGGCCGAGCTGCTGCACGCGACCGATCCGCAGCGCGATCTCGCCGACTGCCTGCCACGCATCGCGGCGCCCGAAGAGATGTTCGGCATCACCCCCGCCGCGGCGGCGGCATTGGGCCTTCCCGCATCGGTGAAGGTGGCCGTCGGCGGTGGCGACAACATGATGGCGGCCGTGGGTACCGGCTGCGTCGTACCCGGTCGCCTGGTGATGAGCCTGGGTACGTCCGGCACCCTGTTTGCCTTCTCGGACAGGCCCGTGGTCGACCCGGGCGGGGCATGGGCCGCGTTCTGCTCGTCGACCGGCGGCTGGCTGCCGCTGATCTGCACGATGAACTGCACCGTGGTGACCGGACAGGTCGCCGACGCCTTCGGCTTCAGCAGCCGCGAGGGCGACCGGCACCTGCAGGCCACGCCACCCGGCGCCGACGGCCTGGTGATGCTGCCGTTCCTCAACGGCGAACGCACGCCGGACCTGCCGCAGGGCAAGGGGGTGCTGGCGGGCCTGGACACGACCAACATGACGCCAGCGCACATCTACCGCGCGGCCATGGAAGGGGCCACCTACGCCCTGAAGTATGGCTACGACGCATTCGTCGGCGCGGGCATGCAGTTCGAACGCATCGTGCTGACCGGCGGCGGCAGCAACAGCGCGCAGTGGCGGCAACTGGTGGCCGATGTGTTCGGCCTGCCGGTGGACGTGCCGGCCCAGTCCGAAGGCGCGGCATTCGGTGCGGCATTGCAGGCCCTGTGGGCGTTGGGCCACAGCCGCGGCGATGCCGCCTCCATCGCCGACGTCGCCGACCGCCACGTTGCGCTTGACCCGCTGCGTTCGGCACGCCCCGACCCCGCACGCGCCGAAGCCTACGCCACGGCCTACGCCCGTTTCCTCCGACATCTCGACGCGATCATGCCGCTCTACCGCGGCTGATCTCCTTTCCGCGACACCTCGCACAACGACAGGAAGACGCACCATGAGCACGCAACCTTTCATCGGCGCCAAGGAATACTTCCCCGGCATCGGCCGCATTCCCTTCGAAGGCCGGGGCTCGGACAACCCGCTCGCGTTCAAGGTCTACGACGCGGACAAGGTCATCGGCGGCAGGACCATGCAGGAACATCTGCGCTTTGCAGTCTGTTACTGGCACACCTTCTGCAATGCCGGACACGATCCGTTCGGTCCGGGTACCCGTCATTTCCCCTGGGAGGCCGGCTCGCCGATGGCGACCGCCGAGGCGAAGGTGGACGCGGCATTCGAGTTCTTCACCAAGCTGGGCGTGCCGTACTGGTGTTTCCACGATATCGACCTGGCGCCGGACGCCGAGGATGTCGGGCAGTACGAAAAGAACCTGAAGCACATGGTGGCCCTGGCCAAGGCGCGCCAGGATGCAACCGGCATGAAGCTGCTGTGGGGCACGGCCAACCTGTTCTCGCACCCGCGCTACATGAACGGTGCGTCCACCAACCCGGATTTCGCAGTGGTGGCACGTGCCGCCGTGCAGGTAAAGGCGGCGCTGGAGGCCACCGTTGAACTGGGCGGCGAGCATTACGTGTTCTGGGGCGGCCGCGAAGGCTATGCCGCGCTGGCCAATACCCAGATGAAGCGCGAAGTCGACCACCTCGCGCGGTTCCTGACCATGGCGCGCGACCATGGCCGCAGCATCGGCCTGAAGGGCAACTTCCTGATCGAGCCCAAGCCGATGGAACCGATGAAGCACCAGTACGACTTCGACAGCGCCACCGTGGTGGGGTTCCTGAAGGAACATGGCCTGGACAAGGATTTCAAGCTCAACATCGAGGCCAACCACGCGACGCTGTCCGGCCACACCTTCGAACACGATCTGCAGGTCGCCTCGGACCACGGCCTGCTCGGCAGCATCGACGCCAACCGCGGCAACGCCCAGAACGGCTGGGATACCGACCAGTTCCCCACCGACCTGTACGACACCGTGGGCGCGATGCTGGTGGTGCTGCGCCAGGGCGGTCTGGAAGGCGGCTTGAACTTCGACGCCAAGGTGCGCCGTGAATCGACCGACCTGGAAGATCTGTTCATTGCCCATGTCGGCGGCATGGATGCCTTCGCCCGCGGGCTGGAAGTGGCCCATGCGCTGCTGAACGACTCGCCGCTGGAGCAGTGGCGCAAGGAGCGTTACGCCAGCTTCGACAGTGGTGCCGGCAAGGACTTCGCGGGCGGCGCGCTCAGTCTCGCAGAGCTGGCTGCGCTGGGTGCCAAGGGCGGCGAGCCCAGGCAGATCAGCGGCAAGCAGGAGCGCTACGAGAACCTGATCAACCAGTACCTGCTGCGTTGAGCACAGCGGCTCGCATCGATGACACGGAACCGGGGAGGGGCACGGCAATGCAGCAGGCAATGAGCGGTGGAGAGAACACCCGGCTGATCGTATTGATCAGCGTGGTGGCGACGATTGGCGGATTCCTGTTCGGGTTCGACAGCGGCGTGATCAACGGCACCCAGGACGGCCTGCACCAGGCGTTCAGATCCGGCGAGTGGATGCAGGGGTTCGAGATCGCCTCGATGTTGCTGGGCTGCGCCGTGGGTGCCTTCAGCGCCGGACGGCTGGCCGACCGTCTCGGCCGCCGCAACGTGCTGATCGTCTCGGCAGTGTTGTTCCTGCTGTCGGCGATCGGCGCTGGCGCCGCATCCTCCTCGGCGATGTTCATCGTCGCGCGGGTGTTGGGGGGCTTTGCGGTGGGGGCCGCCAGTGTCATCTCCCCGGCCTACATCGCCGAAGTCGCGCCGGCGCGCTACCGTGGCCGGCTCGCCACGGTCCAGCAGATTGCCATCATCAGCGGGCTGACCGTCGCGTTCCTGTCCAACTATCTGCTGGCGGCCACCGCCGGTGCGTCCACCGAGGCACTGTGGGGCGGGCACGCAGCCTGGCGCTGGATGTTCTGGATGCAGGCCGTGCCCTCGCTGCTGTTCCTGGCACTGCTGCTGACCATTCCGGAAAGCCCGCGCTACCTGATGGTGAAGCGCCGCAAGGACGAGGCGCTGCAGGTGCTTGCGCGGCTGTACGGCGGTGTCGAGGCGCAGGCGAAGCTTGCCGAGATCGACGCTTCGCTGTCGAGCGACCACCATCGGCCGCGGCTGTCGGACCTGCGCAACAAGGCCACCGGCAGGATCCGCCCGATTGTATGGGTCGGCATCGGCCTGGCCACCTTCCAGCAGCTGGTCGGCATCAACGTGGTGTTCTACTACGGGGCCGTGCTCTGGCAGGCCGTCGGCTTCTCCGAGAACGACGCGCTGCTGATCAATGTGCTGTCCGGTGCGCTCAGCATCGGCGCCTGCATCGTCACCGTGCTGCTGATCGATCGCATCGGGCGCAAGCCATTGCTGTGGGTTGGCTCGGCCGGCATGGCGGTGTCACTGGCACTGCTGGTGGCCGCATTCGCCAGTGGCTCGCTGGTCGATACGCACCTGCAGCTGCCTGCTGGCATGGGCACGCTGGCGCTGGTGGCGGCCAATGCCTATGTCGTGTTCTTCAACATCTCGTGGGGCCCGGTGATGTGGGTGATGCTGGGCGAGATGTTCCCCAACCAGATCCGAGGTTCGGGCCTGGCGGTGGCCGGTGCGGCGCAGTGGACCGCCAATTTCGCCGTCACCGTGACCTTCCCGATTCTGCTGGCCGCCACCGGGCTGGCAGCCACGTACAGCATCTACCTGGTGGCGGCGGTCATTTCGGTGTTCTTCGTGCTCAGGTACGTGCACGAAACCAAGGGCAAGGAACTGGAGCAGATGGAAGGATGAACGCGATGACCCATCGACACGTTGGCCGCGCCCACGCTGGCGTGCTGCTGACCACGCTGCTGCTGGCACTGGCGGCCTGCGGCAAGGATGAGAAAGCAGCTGCAACTGCAGCCGCGACGCCGGACCCGTGGCCGCAGGTCGCCTGGCCACTGGCCGAGGACCCCGCGCTGGAGAAGCGCATCACCGACCTGATGGCCACCATGACGGTGGAGGAGAAGGTCGGCCAGCTGGTGCAGGGCGATATCGCCAGCATCACCCCCGACGACGTGCGCCGCTATCGGTTGGGCTCGGTCCTGGCCGGCGGCAATTCCGATCCCGGTGGCCGTTACGATGCCGCGCCGGCCGAATGGCTGGCGCTGGCCGATGCGTTCTACGCGGCGTCGATGGACACCTCCACCGGCGGCAAAGCGATTCCGGTGCTGTTCGGCATCGATGCCGTGCACGGGCAGAGCAACATCATCGGCGCGACGCTGTTCCCGCACAACATCGGCCTGGGCGCGGCCCGCAACCCGGATCTGCTGCGCCGGATCGGCGAGGTGACCGCGCTGGAGACCCGTGCGACCGGGATGGAGTGGGCGTTCGCACCAACCGTGGCGGTACCGCAGGACGACCGCTGGGGGCGCACCTATGAGGGCTATTCCGAATCGCCCGAGGTGGTGGCCAGCTATGCCGGTGCAATGGTCGAAGGGCTTCAGGGCAAAGTGGGTACGCCCGCGTTCCTCGATGGTCGTCATGTGATCGCCTCGGTGAAGCACTTCCTCGGCGACGGTGGCACTACCGATGGCAAGGACCAGGGGGATACACGGATCAGCGAAGCGGACCTGGTGCGCATCCACGCGGCCGGATATCCGCCGGCGATCGCTGCAGGCGCGCAGACCGTCATGGCCTCCTTCAACAGCGTCAACGGCGAAAAAATGCATGGTCACAGGCAGTACCTGACCGATGCGTTGAAGGGCCGCATGCACTTCGGTGGGTTCGTGGTGGGCGACTGGAACGGCCACGGGCAGGTCAAGGGCTGCACGACCACCGATTGCCCGGCCACCATCAATGCGGGCCTGGACATGGCCATGGCCTCGGACAGCTGGAAGGGCTTCTACGAGACCACGCTGGCCGCCGTGAAGAACGGCACCATCAGCCAGCAACGGTTGGACGAGGCGGTGCGCCGGATCCTGCGCGTCAAGATGCGGCTGGGTCTGTTCGAGGCCGGCAAGCCGTCCACACGTGCGGTCGGCGGCCAGTTCGCCCTCATCGGCGCACCGGAACATCGTGCGCTGGCACGGCAGGCGGTGCGCGAATCGCTGGTACTGCTGAAGAACCAGGGGGGCGTGTTGCCACTGTCGCCCAAGCAACGGATCCTGGTGGCCGGTGACGGTGCCAACGACGTGGGCAAGCAGGCCGGCGGCTGGACGCTGAACTGGCAGGGCACCGGCACGACCCGCAAGGACTTCCCCAATGCGGACACGATCTACGAGGGCATCGCCCAGCAGGCGTCGGCCGCGGGTGGCGAGGCAGTGCTGGCGGTCGATGGGAAATATGTGACGAAGCCGGATGTGGCCGTGGTGGTATTCGGCGAGAGCCCGTATGCCGAGTTCCAGGGCGATCTGCCGACGCTGGCCTACAAGCCGGGGGACGATGCCGACCTTGACCTGATCAAACGGCTGAAGGCCGACGGCATTCCGGTGGTGGCCGTGTTCCTGAGTGGACGCCCGCTGTGGGTCAACCGCGAGATCAACGCCGCTGATGCGTTCGTGGCGGCGTGGCTGCCCGGCTCGGAAGGTGCTGGCGTTGCCGACGTGCTGCTGCGCAGGCCTGATGGCAGCGTGCAGCACGATTTCAAGGGCAGGTTGAGCTTCAGCTGGCCGCGCACGGCGACGCAGTACGCCAACAATGTGGGGCAGAAGGATTACGACCCGCAGTTCGCCTTCGGCTTCGGCCTGTCCTACGCCGACAACGGCGATCTGGCGGCGCTGCCGGAAGTCTCCGGGGTAACCGGCAATGAAGGTGCCAGCGGCGTGTTCTTCGCGCGCGGCGAAGCCGGTTCAGGCATGGCCCTGCGCCTGCAGAACAGCACGGGGCAGGGCGTCACGGTCACCAAGGTGCCGGAGGCCCTGGAGGGCGATCTGCTCAAGGTCACCGGCGTGGACCACCTGGCACAGGAAGATGGCCGCCGCCTGGCCTGGTCGGGCAGGGCTGAGGCAGTTGCCGCGCTGCAGTCGCACACGGCACTGGACCTGCAGCGCGAAAGCAACGGCGACCTGATGCTGCTGACCACGCTGCGGGTGGAGTCTGCACCCCGTGGCGAGGCCTGGTTGGCGGTGGGCTGCGGCACGGGCTGCTCGGCCCGCATTGCGCTCACGCCGACGCTGGCAAAACTGCCGGTGGGCCAATGGACGCGCGTGGGCGTGCCGCTGAAGTGCCTTGCAGCCGCAGGTGCGGACGTCGGCAAGCTGGATCGCCCGTGGTCGATCGGAACGGCGGGGGCGATGACACTGTCGGTGTCACGTGTCGCGCTGGGCGCCCTGAACGAGGCGGAGACCAGCATCGGGTGCGCAGGCGCGTGACCGTGACGCTGCGTCCTGCGCTATCGGAAACCGGGTGGGCGCGTGACCGAATCGCGCACCACCAGCCGGTGCGGCACCACGTGGTCGGTCAACACGCGCACGCCCTCGCTGCGGCGGCGGATGGTGCGCAGCAGGATCTCGATGGCGGCATCGGCCATCGAGGCGATGGGCTGATGGATGGTGGTGAGCTCGGGCCAGACCGTCGTGGCGGCGGAGCTGTCATCGAAGCCGACCACCGACAGGTCGCGGGGCACCTCCAGGCCACGCCGGTGCGCGACGGAGATCGCCGCCGCGCCCATATCGTCGTTGCTGGCCAGGATTGCGGTGGGCGGCCTGGGCTGGCACAGCAGTTTCTCGGCAGCGGCCAGCCCGGAGCGGTAGGTGTAGTCGCCCTGTTCGACCAGGGCGGGGTCGACCTCCAGCCCGGCGTCGTGCAGCGCGCTGACAAAGCCGTCATAGCGCCGCGCGCTGGCACTGAGGTCGGTGCGCCCGCAGATGAAGCCGATGCGGCGGTGGCCCTGCTGGATCAGGTGTTCAGCCAATTCCCTGCCGGCGTGGAAGTCATCGATGCGCACGCAGGAAATGTCATTGCCGAGGTGACCCGGCGCGATAGCCACCACCGGGATGCCGGCCTTGACCAGCTCGGTCACCACGGGCTTCGATTCGCACAGCGGCGGCGGCAGGATGACGCCGTCCACCCGCCCGGCCAGAGCACGCGCGGCCTTGCGCTGGGCCGCGGGGCCCGGCTCGTCCCAGTAGTCGATGACCAGCTGGATGGCAGCGTTGGACGCTACGCGCAGCAGGCCGACCAGCAGTTCGCGCAGGTAGGCACCGCTGGGGTCGGTGTAGATCAGTGCAATACGCGTGTGCTGCGCGGCGGCCAGCGAACTGGCGGCGAGGTTGGGCGTATAGCCCAGTTCACGCACTGCGCGCATCACGCGCTCGCGGGTGACGTCGCGCACCTTGCCCTGGTTGATCGCCCGCGACACCGTCATCGGCGACACTCCGGCCAGGGCCGCCACCTCGTCGATCGTCACGCCACTGGTTTTGCGGCGGACCGATTTCTTCGGCTTGTCCAATACGCGCTCCCGTTCTTCTCTGTGACGCTGCCGAAGCCCGCGCACGTCCGGAGCTTACAAGGTTTGCCGGCCGTCCAACGGTCCGGTCCGGATGGCGAGCGGTGTCATTGGATGTTCGCTGCCGTGCTGGCGCTGCTGGCGCTGCTTGCCTGCATGGGCGACGCGCGCGCAGAGGACGGCCATGCCCTGTGGATGCGCTACGTTCCGCTCGAACCGGCCCTCGCTGCCGACTACCGCACCCGCCTGGGGCAGGTGGCGGCCCCTGATCACACAGCCACGCAGCGCGCCGCGCGCGATGAACTGCAGCGTGGACTGGCCGGGCTGCTCGGCAGCGCTCCGCAGTTGGCAGGTACGGCAGCCACCGGCCCCATGCTGGTGCTGGGTACGCCGCAGTCGTCGGCGTTGATCGCGCCGTTGCGTGCGCAGATGCAGCCGCTGGGCGAGGAAGGCTACCTGCTCAAGCGCACACGCGTGGGCGGGCGCGATGCGCTGCTGGTCGCCGCACCGCGGGATATCGGCGTGCTGTACGGGGTGTTCCACCTGCTGCGGCTGCTGCAGACCGGCGCGGCACTGGACGCTCTCGATGTGCGTCAATCGCCACGGCTCCGGCTGCGCGTGCTCAATCACTGGGACAACCTGGATGGCCATGTCGAACGTGGCTACGCAGGCCGTTCACTGTGGGACTGGCAGACGTTGCCGGAGTGGCGCGACCCGCGCTACACCGACTATGCACGCGCCAACGCATCCGTAGGCATCAACGGCACCGTGCTCAACAACGTGAATGCAAACGCACAGAGTCTTGCGCCGGACTATCTCGACAAAGCGGCAGCACTGGCCGATCTGTTCCGTCCGTACGGCATCCGTGTCTACCTGAGTGCACGCTTCAGCGCACCCATCGAGCTGGGCGGGCTCGACACCGCCGATCCGCTCGACCCGGCCGTGCAACGCTGGTGGCGCGACAAAGCCGAGCAGATCTACGCGCGCATTCCCGATTTCGGTGGCTTCCTGGTGAAGGCCAATTCGGAAGGGCAGCCCGGCCCGCAGGACTACGGCCGCTCGCACGCCGACGGCGCCAACCTGCTGGCGGATGCGCTGGCCGCGCACGGCGGCGTGGTGATGTGGCGCGCCTTCGTCTATGCGCACGACGTTCCTGCGGACCGCGCCACGCAGGCCTACAGCGAATTCGCCGGCCTGGATGGTGCGTTCCGCCCGAACGTGGTGCTGCAGGTGAAGAACGGGCCCATCGACTTCCAGCCGCGTGAGCCGTTCCATCCGCTGTTCGGAGCCATGCCGCGCACGCCGCTGGTAATGGAAGTGCAGATCACCAAGGAGTACCTGGGCTTTGCCACGCATCTGGTTTACCTGGGGCCGTTGTACGAGGAAGTGCTGCGGGCCGACACCCGCATACGCGGCAAGGGGGCCACCGTGGCGCAGTCCCTGGCCGGCATGGCCGGGGTCGCCAACATCGGCACCGACCGCACCTGGAGTGGATCGCACTTCGACCAGGCCAACTGGTACGCCTTCGGGCGTCTTGCGTGGGATCCGCGGCAATCGGCCCAGGACATCGCGGCGGACTGGGCGGCGCTGACGTTCTCGGCCGATCCCGGCGTGGTGCGGCCCATCGTCGGGGTGATGATGGCCTCGCGCGAGGCTGCGGTGAACTACATGACGCCGCTGGGCCTGCACCATCTGATGGCGCGGGGGCACCACTATGGTCCCGGTCCATGGGTCGATGGCGGCCCGCGCGCGGACTGGACGTCGGTGTACTACCACCGTGCGGATCACAACGGCATCGGCTTCGACCGCACCGCACGCGGCAGCAACGCCGTGGCCCAGTATTCCCCCGGCGTGGCCGAGCAGTATGGCGACCTGGCGCGGGTTCCGGAGCCGCTGCTGTTGTGGTTCCACCACGTGCCGTGGGATCACCGCATGGCCTCTGGGCGGACGCTGTGGGACGAACTGGTCGGGCGCTACTCGCGGGGGGTACGGCAGGTGCAGGGCATGCAGGCCACCTGGGCGGGGCTGCAGGGCAAGGTGGATGCGCAACGACATGCGCAGGTCACGGCCTTCCTGCGTATCCAGCAGCGCGAAGCACAGTGGTGGCGCGATGCCAGCGTGGCGTACTTCCAGTCGGTGAGCGGCAGACCGTTGCCCGCAGGCGAAGCCGCGCCGCCGCATCCGCTGGCCTGGTACCAGGCCCTGCAGTTTCCCTCCGCGCCAGGAGATGGCCGATGAAGCCGACGTCGTGGGTGGGATGGCTGCTGCTGGTTGCCATGGGCGGCTGCGCCACGCGTGCAGCGGCACAGGAACCAACGATGGCGCTGCTGCATCCGCTGTTCCAGGATCACGCCGTGCTGCAGCGTGACCGGCCGATTCTGGTATGGGGCCAGGCCACGCCGGGCGCCTCGGTTTCCGTTGCGTTTGCAGGGCGCACTGTCAGCGCGCACGCGGCTGGCGATGGCCGCTGGCACGCAACGCTGCCGCCTGCCGCAGCCGGCGGACCTTACGAAATGTCGGTCCGGTCCGGGCATGCCAGCCAGATCGTGCGCGACGTGCAGATCGGCGATGTCTGGTTGTGTTCCGGGCAGTCGAACATGGAGCTTCCACTATGGCGCGCGCTAGATGCGGGCAGCGAGATCGCCTCCGCCACGGAACCGGGGATCCGCCTGTTCACCGTGCCGAAGGCGGCGGCGGTTTCACCACAGAGTGATTTTTCCGCGTCTGTGGCATGGCGCCCCGCGTCACCGGGCACCGTGCGTGACTTTTCCGCCGCGTGTTTCTACTTTGCGCGTGAACTGCGCAAGACCGTCGACGTTCCGATGGGGCTGATCCAGGCAGCGTGGGGCGGCTCGCGTATCGAGGCCTGGACCAGCAGCGATGCCCTGCGCATGCAGGGTGGCCTGGGCCCAGCGCTTGACGTGCTCGCGCTGTACGCGCGTGATCCGGCTGCGGCAAACGAACGTTGGGGCCAGCAGTGGCAACACTGGTGGACAACACGCGCCGATGCCGTCGCCGCCGATGCACCCTGGCAGCCAGGCAACGACAGCCGTGGATGGCAACGCGCACCCGCCACGCTCGGGGCGTGGGAGCGCTGGGGTGTGCCAGCGCTGGCCGGCTACAACGGCATGGTCTGGTACCGCACCCAGGTGACACTGAGCGCCGACCAGGCAGCCAGGCGCGCACAGCTCGAGCTCGGCCCCATCGACGAGACGGACATGACCTGGGTGAACGGCGTGGCCGTGGGCAGCCAGTACGGTGCGGGCGAGCGGCGAACCTATGCGCTGCCAGCCGGATTGCTGAAAGCCGGCGCCAACACCGTGGTGATCAATGTCCTGGACACCTACGGTGAGGGCGGCCTTGCAGGGCCCGCGAGCGCGTACGCCATCGGCCTGGATGACGGTACGCGCATCGAGCTGGATGCCCGCTGGCAGTACCGGGTGGCGCCCGGCGCACAGGCGCCGCCGCTGGCACCGTGGCACGCCGCCACGGGACTGTCGACGCTGTACAACGGCATGATCGCGCCGCTGGGTGCCTATGGCCTGCGCGGCATGCTGTGGTACCAGGGTGAATCCAACACCGGCGACGCAACGGCATACCTCGCACGCCTGCGCAGCCTGCGTGACGACTGGCGGGGGCGGTTCGGCGCGCACACGCCGCTGCTGCTGGTGCAGCTGGCCGGCTATGGCCAGCCACCCGTGGCGCCGGTTGAAAGTGGCTGGGCGCAGGTGCGCGAGGCGCAGCGGCTCGCTGCGGCGGAAGACCCGCGCACCGGGCTGGCCGTGGCCATCGACATCGGCGATGCCTACGACATCCACCCGCCGAACAAGCAGGAACTGGGCCGGCGGCTGGCGCGGGCAGCGCGCCATGTGGTCTATGGCGAGCGCAGCCTGGCGCCCGCCGGCCCAACTGCACACACGGCATCGGCCACGCGCGCTGGCGTGCGTATCCGCTTCAACGGGGTCACCGGCACCCTGGTCACGACCGGCGCGAACGGCCCCATCGGCTTCGAGCTGTGCGACGCCGATGCGCACCACTGCCACTACGCCGACGCGGTGCTGCACGGGCACGACGTCGTGCTGCGCAGCCCGCTGGCAGACGCGGGCGGGCGCGTGCGCTACTGCTGGGCCGATGGCCCGGTGTGCACCCTGCGCGACAGCAGTGGGGCGCCCGCCGGCCCGTTCGAGCTTTCCATCACCCCTGCGGAGGTTCCCTGATGCGTCTGCTGCTGGCTCCAGTACTCGTGTTGATGTCGTTCCTGCCGCAGGCGTGGGCAGCGCCGCCTGCGCCGCCGGTCTACTTCGACTGGTTCGAGTACAGCGGTCGCGACGCGGCCTTCGATGCGCCGTTGCCGGCCGGGCACTATCGCAACCCGATTCTTGCCGGGTTCCATGCCGACCCCAGCATCGTCGCCGCAAACGGGCGCTTCTATCTGGTCAATTCCAGCTTCACCTACTTCCCGGGCATCCCGGTATTCGAAAGCGTGGACCTGGTGCACTGGAAGCAGGTCGGCAATGTGATCGACCGACCGTCGCAGCTGGACTTCGACGGACTGGGCGTGTCGCGCGGTATCTTCGCGCCGGCCATCAGTTACCACGACGGCATGTTCTACGTGGTCACCACGGCCGTCGACAGCGGCGGCAACTTCATCGCTACCGCCCGTGATCCTGCCGGTCCCTGGTCCGACCCGCACTGGCTGCCTGGCATCGATGGGATCGATCCGTCATTGTTCTTCGACAACGACGGCACCGTGTATCTGCTCAACAACGATGTACCGCCTGGCCCGCCACGTTACGAGGGCCACCGTGCCATCTGGATGCAGCAGATGGATCTGGCGACCTTCACCCCGGTAGGTCCCCGCAAGGTGTTGATCGACGGCGGGGTGGAGCCGGCCAGGAACCCGATCTGGATCGAGGGGCCGCACATCTACCAACGCGATGGCTGGTACTACCTCTCCGACGCGGAAGGCGGGACCGGGCCGCAACATTCGCAGGTGGTGCTGCGCAGCCGTGATGTGTGGGGGCCCTACGTGCCGTATGCGGGCAATCCGATTCTCACCCAGCGTGACCTGCCTGCCGACAGGCCGTTGCCGATCACCAATGCCGGGCATGCGGATCTGGTGGAGGGGCCGGACGGCTCATGGTGGGCGGTGTTCCTTGCCAGCCGCAACTACGACACGCGCCACTACAACACCGGGCGCGAGACCTATTTGCTGCCGGTGCAATGGCGTGACGGCTGGCCGGTGATCCTGCCGGCCAACCAGGTCATTCCGTATGCGGCCAGAGCGCCCTCCTGGATGCAGGGCGAAGCGGCGCAGGCGCCGTCCACCGGCAATTTCACCGAACGCGACGAATTCGATGCGCCCACACTCGGCAGCGGCTGGCTGCGCGTGCGCATCCCCAGGCAGTCGTGGGCGGACCTGCGCGAGCGACCGGGGGCCTTGGCCATCCATCCGCTGGCGGAGAACCTGGACACGCTGCGCAACCCCGCGTTCCTCGGCCGGCGCCAGCAGCACCTGCGCTTCGAATCCAGCACGGCCATGACCCGGCCGGCGGCGAGCGTGGCCGCAGGCCTGGCAGCTTTCCAGAGCGAGACGCACTGGTATTTCCTTGGCGTGCGCAGCCTCGGTGGTGATCGCGTGGCGGTCTTCCTGGAAGCGCGCGACGGCGGCGGTGTCACCCGCACCCTGGCAACGCGCCAGGCAACGGCAGAGACATCGCTGCGCCTGAAGATCGCCGGTGACGAAGGCCGCTATGCGTTCGCCTTCGACAGCGGCGACGGGCGTGGCTGGCAGACACTGGCCGATGACGTGGACGGAACGGTGTTGAGTACGGATCGTGCAGGCGGCTTCGTCGGCGCCCTGCTGGGACCATTCGCGCGCGACGAGCGTGCATTGAGGAGCAAATGATGACGCGCACTCCCATCTTCCGCACGCTGGCCCTGTGCGCTGCCATCGCGCTGGCGGGCACGGGTTACGCAGCCGAGCCCGCGCCCTTGCTCGACACCTCGGCCAGCTTCGAAAACCGCGCCGCTGCCCTGGTCGCACGGATGACCCTGGAGGAGAAGGCAGCGCAGATGCAGAACGCCGCGCCCGCGATCGAGCGCCTGGGCGTTCCCGCCTACGACTGGTGGAACGAAGGCCTGCATGGCGTGGCGCGGGCGGGGCAGGCCACCGTGTTTCCGCAGGCCATCGGCCTGGCGGCCACCTTCGATGTGCCGCTGATGGGGCAGGTGGCCAGCACCATCAGCGACGAAGCCCGTGCCAAGCATCAGCAGTTCCTCCGTGAAGGTTCGCATGGCCGCTACCAGGGGCTGACCTACTGGTCGCCGAACATCAACATCTTCCGCGACCCGCGATGGGGCCGTGGCCAGGAAACCTACGGCGAGGACCCGTACCTCACCGCCCGCATGGGCGTGGCCTTCGTGCACGGTCTGCAGGGCGATGACCCGGTGTACCGCAAGCTCGACGCCACCGCCAAGCACCTGGCCGTGCACAGTGGCCCCGAGGCCGACCGCCACCACTTCGATGCGCGCCCGAGCAAGCGCGACCTGTACGACACCTACCTGCCCGCGTTCGAGGCGCTGGTGAAAGAGGGGCAGGTGGACGCGGTGATGGGCGCCTACAACCGGGTGTACGGCGAGTCCGCCAGCGCCAGCCGGTTCCTGCTGCGCGACGTGCTGCGCCGCGACTGGGGCTTCAAGGGCTACGTGGTGTCCGACTGCTGGGCCATCGTCGACATCTGGAAACATCACCGGATCGTTCCAAGCCGCGAGGCGGCTGCCGCGTTGGCGGTCCGCAACGGCACCGAACTGGAGTGCGGCCAGGAATACGCCACGCTGCCGGCGGCGGTGCGGCAGGGCCTGATCAGCGAGGCGGAGATCGACGATGCGGTGACCCGCCTGTTTGCCGCGCGGATGCGGCTGGGCATGTTCGATCCACCCGAGCGCGTGCGCTGGGCGCAGATTCCCGCGTCGGTCAACCAGGCTCCGGCGCATGATGCACTGGCCCTGAAGGCCGCCCAGGAATCGCTGGTGCTGCTGAAGAACGATGGCGTGCTGCCGCTGTCGCGCAATCTCAAGCGCATCGCCGTGATCGGCCCCACGGCCGATGACACCATGGCACTGCTCGGCAACTACTTCGGCACCCCGGCCGCGCCGGTCACCCTCCTGCAGGGCATCCGCGATTCCGCCAAGGGAATCGAGGTGAGCTACGCACGGGGCGTGGACCTGGTTGAAGGGCGCGACGATCCCAGCGCCACACCCTTGATCGAAGCGACCTACCTGCGCCCGTCGGCTGACTCCCCGGAGCGCGGGCTGCGCGGCGAGTACTTCCGTACCGCCGATCTTTCCGGCACTCCGGCCCTGGTCCGCACCGATGCCCAGATCGGATTCCGCTGGGATCGGGGCTCCCCGACCGACAACCTGCTGGCCCGTGGTGAGGCCGCACCGGGGCAGGGCATCCCCAGCGATGGTTTCAGCATCCGTTGGACTGGCCAGTTGCTGCCGCCCGTCTCGGGGCGCTACCGGATCGAGGCGGCCGCCGACGATGGTTTCCGCCTCTACGTGGACGGGAAGCGGGTGCTCGACCACTGGGCCAACAGTGATCGCCTGCACGGCGATGGCGTGGACCTGGACCTGCAGGCCGGCCGCGCCTATGACCTGAGGCTTGAGTACTTCGACGCCGAGCGCGATGCCGGCGTCCGCCTGGGGTGGCGCATGCCCGGAGCCAAGCCGCCGTTCGAAGCGGCACTGGAGGCCGCGCGCAACGCCGATGTGGTGGTGTTCGTGGGCGGCCTCACCGGCGACGTCGAAGGCGAAGAGATGAAGGTCAACTACCCGGGCTTCGCCGGCGGTGACCGTACCGACCTGCGCCTGCCCGCGCCCCAGCGCTCGCTGCTGGAAGCGCTGCATGGCACCGGCAAACCGGTGGTGATGGTCCTCACTGGCGGCTCTGCCATGGCGGTGGACTGGGCGCAGCAGAATCTGTCCGCCATCCTGATGAGCTGGTATCCCGGGCAACGCGGCGGCACTGCCGTCGGCCAGGCGCTGTTCGGCGACGTCAATCCGGGCGGGCGCCTGCCGGTGACCTTCTACAAGGCGGACGAGGCGATGCCGGCCTTTGACGACTACACGATGGAAGGACGCACCTACCGCTACTTCCGCGGTACCCCGCTGTATCCGTTCGGGCACGGGCTGTCGTACACCCGCTTCGACTACGGCAGGCTGCAGCTAGATTCAACGCGCATCGCCAACGACGGGACACTCAAGTTGCAGGTCGAGATCGCCAACACGGGCAAGCGCGCCGGCGACGAAGTGGTCCAGCTGTATGTGCGACGGCTGCAGGCCGGGCCAGGCGACGCACGCCAGACATTGCGCGGCTTCCAGCGTGTGCACCTGGCCGCAGGCGAGCGGCGCACCGTGGTGTTCGACCTGGAAGCGCAGCAGGCCCTGCGCCACTATGACGACGCGCGCGGCGGCTATGCCGTGCCGGCGGGCGCGTACGAGGCATGGGTGGGCAGCTCCAGCGCCGACATCCGCGCGAGGGCCGGGTTCACCGTGGAGGCCAACCGTGACTGATGCGCGCCGCATGGAAAGCACCGGGCACACGCTGTCCATCCGGGAGAAGCTCGGCTACAGCCTGGGCGACCTGGCCGCCAACCTGATCTTCCAGACGCTGATCACCTACCTCGCGTTCTTCTACACCGATGTGTATCGGCTGCCGCCCGCCACAGCCGCCACGATCATCTTCGTGATCGGCGTGCTCGGTGCCTTCGTGTTCACCCCGTTGATCGGCATCGCCGCCGATCGCACGGTCAGCCGCTGGGGCAAGTTCCGGCCGTGGATCCTGTGGACGGCGATTCCCTTCGGGGTGCTGTCACTGCTGGCCTTCAGCACCCCCGACCTGGCGCCACGCGCGAAGGTCGTCTACGCCCTGGCCACGTACGGCCTGTTGATGCTCGTGTATGCGGCCAACAATCTGCCGTACTCGGCACTCAGTGGCGTGCTCACCGGCAGCATGGCCCAGCGCAACAGCCTGTCGGCCTACCGCTTCGTGGCGGTGATGATCGCGCAGTTCATCATCCAGGTCCTGCTGCTGCCGCTGGTGCTGATCCTCGGCGACGGCGACCGGGTGCTGGGCTTCGAGCGGGTCATGACGGTATTTGCGGTGGTGGGAACGGTGTTCTTCCTGATCACCTTCGCCACCACGCGCGAGCGCATCGTACCGGCGAAGGAACAGACTGCCGGGGTGCTGCAGGACCTGTCCGACCTGCTGCGCAACCGCCCATGGAAGGTGATGCTGGCGCTGACCATCCTGGTCTTCATCAACCTGTCGCTGAAGGGCGGTACCTACGTCTACTACTTCCAGTACTACATGAGCGAGGCCGCCCTGGCGGGATTTCTCGACAGCTCCGGCTTCAACCGCGTCATCGGCGCCGTCAACGCGGCACTCAACGGTCTGGGCCTGGCCGGCTTTGCCTGGCCGAAGGATCCGGCAACATCGGCCTTCAGCCTGTTCAACGCCTGCGGCATCGTCTGCATGATCCTGGGCATCGGTGTATCGCGCCGCCTGGCCGACCGTTTCGGTAAGCGTGATGTCTTTGGCGGTGCTTTGCTGGTGTCCACCGTGTTCCTGCTGGCGTTCTATTTCTTCCCGCCCACGGCGGTTGCCGTAGCCTTCGCTGCCTTCATGCTGCACGGGTTCTGCTATGGCATCACCATCCCGCTGCTGTGGGCGATGATCGCCGACGTCGCCGACTACTCCGAATGGAAGAACCATCGCCGTGCCACCGCCATTGTCTTCTCGGCGATGCTGTGTGGCCTGAAGATCGGGCTCAGCATCGGTGGCGCGCTGGTCGCTGGCATCCTCGCCCATCACGGCTACCAGGCAGGCGCACCGCAACAGCCCGAAGCCGTGGTGGACGGCATCCGCCTGACGGTGAGCGTGTACTGCTCCCTGCCGTTCCTGGCTGCAGTAGCGCTGCTCTTCCTCTACGAGATCAACAAGCGCATGGAGACCCGCATCGAGCAGGACCTGCAGTCGCGGCGCCAGGGCAGCGATCTGCAGCAACTGGCAGCGCACGCCATCTCCCAGCCCCTGGTAAGCCACATCTACACGGCCGACCCTTCGGCCCATGTGTTCGAGGGGCGGCTGTACATCTATCCATCGCACGACATCGACAGCGGCGCCCCCTTCGACGATGAGGGCGGCCACTTCGGCATGCAGGACTACCACGTGCTGCGGATGGACACACCGGAGGGCGAGGCCACCGACTGCGGCGTGGCGCTGCATGTGCGCGACGTGCCCTGGGCCAGCCAGCAGATGTGGGCACCGGATGCCGCCTTCCGCGATGGCCGCTATTACCTGTACTTCCCGGCCAAGGACGCCCACGGCATGTTCCGCATCGGCGTTGCGGCGGCGGATCGGCCGGAGGGCCCGTTCACTCCCGAACCCGAACCCATCGAGGGCGCGTACTCGATCGACCCGGCCGTGTTCGAGGACGACGACGGCACGCACTACCTCTGTTTCGGTGGCATCTGGGGTGGCCAGCTGCAGAAGTACCGCGACAACCGCTACGACCCGGCGTATGAAGAACCTGCCGGCGAGGCACCGGCACTGGGCCCGCGTATCGGGCGACTGGATGCCGGCATGACACGGCTTGCCGAACCCACCCGGGAGATCGTCATCGTGGACGAGCACGGGCAGCCGCTGTGCGCCGACGACCATGCCCGTCGCTTCTTCGAAGGACCGTGGCTGCACAAGTACCAGGGCCGGTACTACCTGTCGTACTCCACTGGTGATACGCACCTGCTGTGCTATGCCACCAGCGACAGCCCGTACGGGCCGTTCACCTATCGCGGCGTGATCCTCACCCCCGTGGTGGGCTGGACCACCCATCACTCCATCTGTGCGTTCCAGGGGCGGTGGTACCTGTTCTATCACGACGCGTTGTTGTCCGGCGGGGTCACCCACCTGCGTTCGGTCAAGTGCACACCGCTGCACATGGAAGCAGACGGCAGCATCCGGACGATCCGTCCCTATGGCACCTGAGCCGACTTCGCCCATGGATGATGCGCAGGCGGCGCTGCCTGCCGGCCCACTGCACTGGTTGCGCGCAGGCAGGCTGGAGGTCGCGCTTGCACCGGACGCCGGTGGGCGCATCGCCCAACTACGCTGCGACGGTGTGGACTGGCTTGTCGGCGAACATGAAGTAGGGCAGGCGGGCATTGCGTGGGGGTGCTATCCCATGCTGCCCTGGGCCGGGCGCATCCGGCACGGACGCTTCGCCTTCGAAGGCAGGCCCTATCAGCTGCCGGTGAACTTCGGAATGCACGCCATCCATGGCGTCGCCTTCTCACGGCCCTGGCGCATCGACCGCCTTGAGACGGACGGTGCCTCGCTGTCGCTGGACCTCCCTGAGGATGCCTATTGGCCCTTCGGGGGCAGGGCATCACAGCACCTCCTCGTGCAGCCCGACCGCCTGAAGCTGCGCCTCACGGTGCAGGCCGGTGCCATGGCAATGCCAGCCGTGCTTGGCTGGCATCCCTGGTTCCGCAAGCCGGATCGACTGCTGTTCGCACCCAGCGCGATGTACCCGCGCGACGGGGAGGGCATCGCCACCTTGCCCTGCGTGCAGCCAACGCAGGGGCCGTGGGATGACTGCTTCATCAACCAGGCCGAAATGATGCTGGTTGCCGCCGGCCAGCGGCTGCGGCTGAGCGCCGACACCGATCACTGGGTGGTCTACGACGGGGCGGCGCACGCCACCTGCGTGGAGCCGCAGACCGGCCCACCCGATGGATTCACGCTGGCGCCAACCCGGTTGCAGCCGGGACAACAGCTGGAACTGAACTTTGAGCTGCGTTGGGAGATCGACAGCGATGGCGATCTGGCTGGCGTCGACGCCAGCTGATCATCGCTTCCTCGCAGCGCCATGGAATCGTCCGCGGCAGCTCTGCCGTATCGAATGCCTGCCGGCCCTTTTGTTCTTCGCATCCGCCGGGCATGGCCCGGCGCAACCCATCTTCGCGTCCGCCGGGAATGACCCGGCGCTACCCATGCGTCGCGTCCGGTAGTGCCGGCCGCTGGCCGGCAACACGCGATTCGGCGCGCGCTTACAGCGCGCTCTGCGGGCGCACCTTCAGCAAGGAGGCCCGCCATGTCGCGTGGCACGCACCGTTGGCTTCAATTGGCCGTGCCTACCCGGTCGGATCGGGATCAGGCCGTTCGTAGTCGTCGGGCGTAGCTTTGGGGGCATCACCATCATCGGGCATGTCGTGCTCCTTCCATGTCGCTTTGTCATTCCTGAGCCTGTCCGGGGTATGGCTCTTCGACGCATCGTCCACGTCGGCGCCAGGGTTGAAAGGCAGGTCATCCCGCAGCTTCTTCTCGTTCACTGGAGCGTGCTCCTCGGGCGTGTTGACCAGCCTCTGCCACGGGGCGTTAACGCTGCAACACAGGCGGATGAAGGGCTTGCCGCACGGCCCATCAACCCATGTGTGCAGCCTCGGCATGCGGCTGCGATGCAGCGCGCCTTGCCTCATTTACCTGTCGTTGACGCACAGATGTCAGACTCGCGCACAAAGGGGTGACCGGGTGAATTGCAGGGGAGTGATCATCAGGAGAGCTGGCAATGCCGTTTCTCACTGACTCAACAGAAGTCGCCGTCGAGGGCGTCGGTGCAGCCCGGCGCATCGGCTGGATGCGCTTCGTGGGGAACGGCTTGGGCGCGCTTCCGATTGCCTCGATCATTCTGGAGCGTCAGGCGGATGCTGCGCCCTGGGTGCTGCTGTTGCTCAACGCCATCGCATGGCCGGCGCTGGCGATGCTCCTGACACGTCGCGCCCGCGAGCCGGCAGCAGCGCAGTTCCGCTGCATGATCGTCGACTCTCTCTTTGGAGGCGCATGGGTCGCCTTCATGGCCCTCAGCACGGTGCCCAGTGCGTTGTTTGCCGCGCTGCTGGTGGCCGACAAGATCGCCGCCGGCGGCATCCGCTTGGCAACGAGGGCAACCCTGGCCCTGGTGGTCGGGTTCGCCGCCACCTGGCTTGCCCTGGGCCTGCCTTATCAACCCATCACCTCGCAGCGCACGGTTGTCCTCAGCCTGCCTTTCCTGTTCGTCTACGGCATCGGGTTGAGCGTGCTGAGCTGGCGGCTGGCGCGCCGGGTGAAATCACAGAATCGCCAACTGCAGCGCCTGAGCCGGATGGATCCGCTGGTCGAGCTGGCCAACCGCGGCTTCCTGATCCAGCGCGCCCAGCAGGTGCTGCAGACGGGGCAGCACCACGGCGGCGACGCCTGCCTGCTGATGCTTGATGTTGATGATTTCAAGCGGATCAATGACTCGCATGGCCATCGTGCCGGCGATGAGGTGCTTCGCCGCATCGCGGTAGTGCTGCGTCAGCTAGCCCAGCCGGGTGACATGCCAGCGCGTCTGGGCGGTGATGAGTTCGCCGTCCTGCTGCGCCAGCGGATACCGGCAGAGGCCATGGATGTGGCCGAGCAGATAAGGCACTACCTGCAGGAGCCGGGTGCCCCTGGAACAGCCGATATCCAGTTCAGCGTCAGTATCGGCATCGCCGCAGCAGCTGGCACGGGCAGCGCAGAAGATTGGCTGGCGAAGGCGGACAAGGCGCTCTATCACGCCAAACGGCACGGCAAGAACACCGCAAGCTACGCCGATTAATCTGCACCGGGGCCGCTGCACTGCTCATGTGGCTGGAGAGCAGGCTGCCATTTCATCGGATACGCACCAGGCCGCGCTCAGTTCTCCACGCGCCACTGGCTCATCAGCATCTGCAGGAACCGCTCTGCGGTGGGCGAGAGCAGGGCACCCCGACGGCGCACGATGCCAATGGTGCGCGACACCACCGGGTTGCCGATCGAACGCGTCACCAGCGTCGGATGATCGCCATCAGGGGTTGCCATTTTCGGCAGCACCGATACCCCGATACCGGCCTCGACCATGCCCAGCGAAGTGGACAGGTGAGTCACTTCGTAATGCCAGCTCAGCTTGAGGTTCTCGCGCGCCAATGCACCGTCCAGCAGTGTGCGGTTGCCACTGGTGCGATGCACGGTGATCAGCTGGTGCTCGGCCAGATCAGCCCATTCCACCGTGCGCTTGCGGGCCAGCGGATGATCACGCCGGCATGCCAGCACGAACGGATCCTCGGCCAGCACGTCGAAATCGAGGTTGGGATCGTTGGCGCCCATGAAGTTGATGCCGAATTCGACCTCGCCGCGCTCCACCGCCTGCAGGCCCTCGGTGGCAGGAATATCCAGGATGCGGAAACGCACGTTCGGATGCGCCTCGTGGAAGCGCGCCATCACGCTCGGCAGGAAGTAGAACGCCGCCGTGGGTAGGCAGGCGATGGTCACCGTGGCGCCGCGGGTGTCTTCGCGGCCGCGCAGCGAGAACAGCGAGCCATCGAACTCCTCCAGCATGCGCCGCACCAGCGGCAGCAGGTTCTCGCCCACGGCCGTAGTGCTGACACTGCGTGTGGTGCGCTCGAGCAACGGCGAGCCCACGGCCTGCTCAAGCTTCTGGATGCGACGGCTCAGCGCCGGCTGGGAGACGTGCAGGATCTCTGCCGCGCGATGGAAGCTGCGGGTTTCCGATACCAGCAGGAAGGCGCGCAGATCGAGAATTTCGCAATTGATGCTCATCAGGTATCAATCATCCAAAAATCAGCAATTCACAGATCAATTGGGGTCATGCCAGTATCGAATCACAGAGGGGTCATTCATCCCCTATACGCATCAATCTAACACACGTATGTCCAACGATCTGCTCAGCATTCCCTGCGTGCTCATGCGTGGCGGCACCTCCAAGGGCCCCTTCTTCCTGGCCAGCGACCTGCCTGCTGATACCGCCGAACGCGACCGCCTGCTGCTGGAGGTGATGGGTTCGGGCCACCCGCTGCAGATCGACGGCATCGGCGGCGGCAACGCACTGACCAGCAAGGTGGCCATCATCGACCGCTCCAGCCGCCCCGATGCCGACGTGGACTATCTGTTCGCCCAGGTGCGGGTGGAACAGCAGGTGGTGGATACCTCGCCCAACTGCGGCAATATGCTGGCGGCGGTGGGCCCGTATGCAATCGAGCGCGGGCTGGTGCAGGCCCAGGACCCGCAGACCGAAGTGCGCGTCCACAACGTCAACACCGGCAAGCTGATCATCGCCACGGTGGAAACGCCGGGCGGCAACGTGGTCTACCGGGGCGACACCCGCATTGCCGGAGCGCCGGGCTCGGCCTCTCCGGTCCGGTTGTCCTTCCTGGATGCGGCAGGCGCACGTACCGGAAAGTTGCTGCCCAGTGGCCATGCGCAGGAAACCATCGACGGCGTGCCGGTCAGCCTGATCGACTGCGCGATGCCGATGATGCTGGTGCACGCTGAGGACCTGGGCGTACGCGGTGATGCGTCTCCTGCCGAACTGAATGCGGATGCCGCGTTCATGGCGCGGCTGGAGGCGTTGCGTATCGAGGCCGGCGCCCGAATGGGCATCGCCGACGCCGGCAGCAAGGTCATTCCCAAGCCGGTGCTGCTGTCCGCACCGCAACATGGCGGGCAGCTGCAGGTGCGCTATTTCATGCCGCACCAGTGCCACACCGCGCTCGCCATTACCGGCGCGGTGGGCATCGCGACCGCCGCCGTCACCTCGGGCACGTTGGCCCACACTTTGGTCGGGTGCCTGCCGCTGCCCGGCAGCATTACCCTCGAACATCCGAGTGGGGCCCTGGAGGTGGGCCTCAGTCGCAGCGCGGACGACGCGCCGGTGATCGCCAGCGTGGTGCGCACCGCACGTCGTCTGTTTGAAGGTCGTGTGTTCGCCACGTCGCCCGCGCCCGCCAGGGCCAGTGCTACCCAAGCCCGCCAATGGACGTCAGCGGCATGATCTGAAACCGGTCGGGCCGGCACGGCTGTGCTTGCCCGCCACCACAACGTAGATGCTTCACTCCTGGGAGGGATGATGTACAAGCAGTTCTTCATGGCCGCGCTGTGCGCGGTCGGCCTGGCCGCGGCCGGATGCAGCAAGCCGGACGCCGGTGCGGCCGGTGGTTCCGCACGCGGCGGCGACAATGCCCCGGTGCGCATCAGCGTCGGTTCCTACAACCTCAACAACCTGCCGTTCTTCATCGCCGACGCCAAGGGCTATTTCAAGGACGTCGGCCTGGAAGTGAAGACCGAGAACTTCGCCCAGGGCGGTTCGAAAGTACTGCAGGCGCTGGTTGCCAACTCCACCGACGTGGCCGTCGGCTTCTACGACCACACCATCCAGATGCAGGCCAAGGGCAAGGACGTCGTCGCCTTCGTACTGCTCTCGCGCAATTCCGGCCTGGTGATGGCCGGCCGCGAAGACGCCACGTTCGATCCAGCGCGCCCGCAGACCATCAAGGGCCAGAAGGTCGGCATCACCGCGCCGGGCTCCTCGTCCGACTTCTTCGTTCGCCATTTCCTGGCCCAGCATGACATCCCGGTCGACAGCATCTCGCTGATCGGCGTGGGTTCCGGTGCCGCTGCGGTCGCCGCGCTGGAGCAGGGCAAGATCGACCTACTGGTGAACTACGATCCTGCCGCCACCCTGATCACCGAACGCAAGGTAGGGAAGATCATTCTCGACGCACGCAGTGATGACGGCGCACGACAGGTCTATGGCGGCCTGTACCCGACTTCGGTGATGTACGCCAACCAGAGCTTCCTGGACAAGCGCCCGGAAGCAGCCGAAAAGATTGCCCGTGCCGAGCAGATGGCGCTGAAGTTCATCGCCGACAACAGCGCCGAGGACATCGTCGCAGCCCTGCCTGACAGCTATGTCTCCGGCGACCGCGCCACCTATGCCCGCGCCGTGGAGAACGCCCGCGCGATCTTCACCACCGATGGCCACTTCACTGCGGCCGACCTGGAAACGCCGCTGAAGGTGCTGCGCGAGTTCAACACGGATGTGGCCAAGGCCAACATCGATCTGTCCAGGACCTACACCAATGCCTTCGTCGAGCGTGCCCACGCTGCGGCGCCGGCAGCCCAACGTTAAGCGGAGGTAACCCCATGGCCCTCAATGCCACCGTGCGCCAGCTCAATGGCGCGCCGCAGCTGGAGCCTGCACAGACCATGGTCGCCATCAACAAGGTGACCATGTCCTTCGGCGAATTCACCGCCGTGCGTGATGTCGACATCCAGGTGGGCGACGGCGAGTTCCTCGCCATCGTCGGCCCCACCGGCTGCGGCAAGAGCACCATCCTCAATTCCGTGGCGGGCCTGCTCACGCCATCGTCCGGCGAGGTGGCCATCGACGGCCGCAAGGTCAGCGGCGTGCAGGAATCTGTCGGTTATCTGTTCCAGCAGGATGCGCTGCTGCCATGGAAGACCGCGTACCAGAACGTCGAACTGGGCCTGCGCTTTCGTGGCGTGCCCGAAGCCGAGCGCAAGGCCAAGGCCAATGCCTGGCTGGCCAAGGTCGGCCTTGCCGGCTTCGAGCATCGCTACCCGCACCAGCTGTCCGGCGGACAGCGCAAGCGCGTGCAGATGGCACAGGCGTTGATCGTCGAACCGAAGGTGATCCTGATGGATGAGCCGTTCTCGGCGCTGGACATCCACACCCGCCATCTGATGCAGAACGAACTGCTGCGGCTGTGGCAGGAGGACCGGCGCTCGGTGATCCTCATCACCCATGACCTGGAAGAGGCCATCGCGCTGGGTGACCGCGTGGTGGTGCTGTCCTCCGGCCCCGCCAGCCGCGTCGTGCGCAGCTTCGACGTGGACCTGGAACGGCCGCGCAACGTGGCCGAAATCAAGCTGGACGAACGATTCACCGACCTGTACCGCGACATCTGGGCCTGCCTGCGCGGCGAAGTGGAGAAGAGCTATGCACGCCAAGACTGACAAATTCATCCAGCTGGCCCTGGTGGTCGCCGTATTCGGCGGCTGGGAAGGCGGCATCGCGCTGGGCGTGATCGATCCGTTCTTCTTCCCCTCGCCAACGGCAATCGTGCAGCAGGCCTGGACCTGGCTGTCCGACACCTCGTTCTACCAGCACGTCTACATCACCCTGACCGAAACCGCGCTGGGCTACATCATCGGCACCGGGCTGGGCGTGGCCGGTGGCGTGTGGCTTGGCCTGAGCCGACGCTCGGCACGCATCCTGGACCCGTTCATCAAGGGCTTCAACGCGATTCCGCGTGTGGTGCTGGCACCGATCTTCGTGCTGTGGCTGGGCCTTGGGCTGTGGTCGAAGGTGGCGCTGGCGGTCACGCTGGTGTTCTTCACCACGTTCTTCAACGCCATGCAGGGCGTGCGTGAAGTGAACCCGGTGGTGCTGGCCAACGCACGCATCCTGGGGGCGGGCCGCAGCGATCTGCTGCGTCACGTGTACTTCCCGGCGGCGGCCAGCTGGATCCTGTCCTCGCTGCGCACGTCCGTCGGTTTCGCGGTGGTCGGTGCGATCATCGGCGAGTACCTCGGTGCCTCGGCAGGGCTGGGCTACCTGATTGCCCAGGCCGAGGGCAACTTCAATGCCGTGGGCGTGTTCGCCGGCATCATCATCCTGGCCGCCTTCGTGCTGGTCATCGACGCACTGCTGGATGTGGTCGAGAACAAGCTGATCACCTGGCGCCCGAACGCGCAGACGCAGGCCACCAGCTGAGCGCGGCCGCCTGAGCCCGCTTGCCGCGCCGCCGGACTGATCCGGCGGCGCGCGCCTCCTTCCCCGATCTTCCCCCGCACCACCGCAACAGGCCAGCGCCAGGCCAGGGGGCCGGCTGGCCGGAGAGAGAGACCATGAACCATTCCACCGTGCTGCCGCCGGCAGCGCTGTCGGTCGCGCTCGGCCTGCTGTTGGCCAGTGGCCATGCCGGCGCTCAGTCCACTTCGTCACCGCCTGCACCATTGAGCCAGGCCGAGCTCTCGCAACTGGTGCAGCAGCAGGCCGTGCAGATCCAGCAGTTGGAGGCGCGCCTGCGCGCTGTCGAAGGCGGGCAGGGCCCTGCAGCGGTACCGGCGGCAACGCCCGCCGCTACGCTGGAAACCCGGGTCGCCGCGCTGGAATCGGGCCAGTCCAAACAGCCCAAGGTGTCCTGGTCCAAGGGGGCGCCGGAGTTCAGCAGCGCAGACGGCAACGCAGCCTTCCGGCCACGCGGCCGCCTGTTCGTCGACGCATCCAGTACCGACGGGTCCTCGGTGAGCGACCGCAACCTGTCCGGTACCGAAATCCGTTCGGTGCGCCTGGGCGCCGAAGGGCGTTACGGCATTCTGGGCTGGGCCGTCGAAGGCGATTTCGCCGACAACGACGTGGCCTGGAAGTCGGTCTATGCCACTGTCGATCACCGCCTGTTCGGCCTGCCTGCCGATCTTGCCGTCGGCAACCGCCTCAATGACCGCGGCATCGATGGTTCCAGCAGCACCTCCAACACGCCCTTCCAGGACCGCAATGTCGTGGGCACCTTGATGCTGCCGCAGCGCGGGCTGTTCGGTGTCGGCCTTACCGAACGGGTGTATGGCAAGGGCTGGCACGCCAGCCTCTCGGTGGCAGGCAATGACCTCAACAACGCCGGTACCGACAACGACAGCCAGACCTGGGCCACGCGCGTGCACTGGAATCCCATCGAGAGTTCCGCCGCGACGGTGCACCTGGGCGCATGGGCCTTCCACGAGGAGATCGCCGCCGGTGCCAGCAGCGTGGTGCGCAGCTCGGCCATCGCCGGGCATTTCAACGATCTGGTCAAGATCACGCCGGGCACGCTGCTCGGCGCCGCGCGCAGCACCGCCTATGGCGCGGAGCTGGCGGGCTTCTTCGGCCCGGCATGGGCGACGGGCGAATGGGGCACCCGCAACCTGCGCGGTGCCGATGCCAGCGGTCGCTACGACCTCGACCACCAGGCCTGGGCTGTCTCGGCCGGCTGGTTCCTGGCCGGTGCCATGCCAGCCTATTCGGGCAAGGCCGGCACCTGGAGCCGGGTGAAGGTGGCCGATCCGGTCACACGCGGCGGCAGGGGCGCGTGGGAGCTGAAGGCGCGCTATGAAGACGTGGATTACGCCGAACTGCCCAGCGGCGGTACCGGCCATGCGTGGACGCTGGGCACGAACTGGTACCTCAACGATTTCAGCCGCGTGATGTTCGAGGCCATCCGCTGGCAGACCGACAACCGCAGCGGCACCGGGCCGGGCAGGGACGAAGGCACCACCTTCAACACCCGTTTGCAGGTGGCGTTCTAGGCAAATACTGCGCCCGCGCCTGATCAGAGCAGCAGCAACGCCCCGATCAGTGCGGGCGGCATCACCAGCGCGCCGACACGCAGGAAGTCGAGCGCGCTGACATGTTCGCCTTCGCGGCGCAGCGCCACCAGCCACAGCATGGTGGCCAGCGAGCCGGTCACTGACAGGTTCGGGCCCAGGTCCACGCCGATCAGCAACGCCGCGCGCGTCTGCGCCGGCAGCTCGGCCATCTGGCCCAGCGAGCCCGCCGCCAGGCCCACCGGCAGATTGTTGGCCACGTTGCTGAGCAGTGCGGCTGCGCCTCCGGCCAGCCACCCAGCCTGGTGCGGCGAGGTCTGCGCCAGCGCCTGCAGGTTGCTGGCCGCTGTCTGGATGACACCGGTCTGCGAAACCGCTTCAACCAGCACGAACAGGCCGGCCACCAGCGGCAGCACGCCCCAGGAGACGTGGCGCAACAGCGGCAGCGGGCTGCGGCGCTGGCGGATCGCCACCACCGCCACGCTCAGCGCGCCCGCACAGAACGTAGTCAGGCCCAATGGGCCGTTCAGTGCTGAGGTCACCAGCAGCACGGTGCCGGTGAACAACACGCCCAGCGCACTCAACCGGCCACCCTCGGTAAGCGGGCGATGCTCGGGCGATGCTGCCAACGGCTGTGCGATCTCGCGGCGATGCACCCAGCGCAGCACCAGATACGTGGCACCGATCGCGGCCAGCGACGGCAGCGCGAACTGCGTCAGCCACTGCAGCAGCGGTGGCATGTGGTTGCCGTACACCACCAGGTTGGCCGGGTTGGAAATGGGCAGCACGAAGCTCGCCGCATTGGCGATGAACGCACAGACAAACAGATAGGGCAGGGGGTTGGCGCGGGCCGCCTTGCACGCCGCATAGACCGCCGGCGTCAGCACCACCGCCGTGGCGTCGTTGGACAGGAACACCGTCACCACCGTGCCGACCAGGAACACCAGATCGAACAACCGCCGCCCCGAGCCGCCCGCATGCCGCACCGCATACAAGGCCAGCCAGTCGAACAGGCCCTCGCGCCGCGCCAGCTCGGCCAGCACCATCATGCCGACCAGGAACAGGTAGACATCCCGGCCTTCGGCAACCGCATGCCAGGTCGTGCCGAGCGACACCGCCCCAAGCAGCGGAAGCAGCGCTGCCGCGCCCAGCGCCCACACGTACTCCGGAATGCGGAACGGCCGGAACAGCAGGCCGACGGTGGCAACGGCCACGGCCGCCCAGATGATGAAGGGGGAAGAGGAAGCGAGCATGGAGTGGGTGGGTCTCAGCTGCACCGGCGCGTAGCCAACAGCAACGCGCGCTACAACGATGGCAAGTGCGAGAAAGTCGGCATCATACCGTGCCGGCTGCAGCGCCGGTCCCGCCAGCAAATGGCTGTGGCAGGCCCCGACGTGCGCCCGATGAAGGCACATGCCATTGACCGTGACGCGTCACGGTAATATCGATTCCGGACATCCGCATCGCAAGGGTAGTGCCGGCCGCTGGCCGGCAAGACGCCAAGTGGTGCCGCCTCGGCTACGAATCGGTGGGCGGCAAAGACCTCCGTTCGCTGGTCACGGTGACACGATAGGACACGCGTACATCGCCGAGCGCCGCGCAGAGGACGGGGTGCAGGCTGCATCGCTGACACCTGTCACTTGTCCGGGCAATGCGTACCGCCAATAGTGAGCGCCACCGCCGCCTGCCTGGCCGGCACTCACCGAAAGGACCTCCCGTGAACCTGCTGCAGCAACTTCTCTGGCAGACCCCCATCTGGGTCTGGGTGCTTCTGGCGTTCCTGGTCTCGCGCGGCATCGCGGCCATGCGGCCGGGGCAGACCTCGCTGCGGAAGCTGGCCATCGTGCCGGCGCTGTTCAGCGTCTGGGGCATCTGGTCGATCAGCCACCGCTATGGCGGCTCGCCGGTGGCGTGGGGCGAATGGCTGGCCGGCATCTGCGCCGGCGCGGCAGTGGGCTGGCTGCTGCTGCGCCGGGCAACGCTGACTGTGGACGCCTCCACCGGCACGCTGTGGCGCAGTGCCGACTACAGCCTGCTGCCACTGCTGCTGGTCACGTTCGTCATCAAGTACGGTTTTGAAACGGCGCTCGCCGTGGCGCCCGGCCTGAGCAGCAACGCAGGTTTCAGCGCCGCCTATCTCCTGCTGTCTGGCGGATTCACCGGCATCTTCATCGGCAAGTACTGCCGGTATCTGGCGGCGTCGCGCGGGGCAACGCCCAGCGGGATGCAGCCTGCGGGCTGAGTCCAGCCCAGGATGAGGGTGCGGAGCACGCGCTTCGGCCGTGCCCTCACCACATTCACCTCGCAGCAGCGAAAATGCGTCCTTGGGCGCGCCCCAGGGCGCACCGCTCACTGCCTGCAGGAACGCAACGATGTCCAACAACCCTTTCGGTGAATCCTCATGCGCGGCCGCAGCCAACGGTTGCGTGGAGGTGCGCGGCGCGCGCGAGCACAACCTCAAGAATGTCGATGTCTCGATCCCGCGCAATGCGCTGGTGGTGTTCTCCGGGGTGTCGGGGTCGGGCAAGTCGTCGTTGGCCTTCGGTACCGTCTTCGCTGAGGCGCAGCGGCGCTACTTCGAATCCGTAGCGCCATACGCGCGGCGCCTGATCGACCAGGCGGGCGTACCCGATGTGGACGCCATCGACGGGCTGCCGCCGGCGGTTGCCCTGCAGCAGCAGCGCGGCGCCAGCAATGCGCGTTCCTCGGTGGGCAGTGTCACCACGCTGTCCAGCCTGGTGCGCATGATGTACTCGCGCGCCGGGGCCTACCCGGCCAACCAGCCCATGCTGTACGCCGAGGACTTCTCGCCCAATACGCCGCAGGGTGCCTGCAGCACCTGCCACGGCCTGGGGCATGTGTACGAGGTGACCGAAGCGCTGATGGTGCCGGACCCGTCGCTGAGCATCCGTGAGCGCGCCATCGCCTCTTGGCCGCCGGCATGGCATGGCCAGAACCTGCGCGA